>ERZ772883.169-NODE-169-length-74950-cov-59.176581_pt1 | contig 74950 bp, 85 predicted proteins | sample MGYA00580575_ERZ772883 | MGnify/ENA primary metagenome ERZ772883 (study PRJEB29015, sample SAMEA2737666) | human gut metagenome | biome: human gut; feature: human-associated habitat; material: faeces | place: China | collected 2012 ... | reverse complement strand
ATTAAAGACGCTAAAACTGGCATTTCAGAGCTTTGCGAAAGCAAAGACTGAAATGACTAGTTTTGAGATGGGCGTCGTTGGTTCAAGTCCAACACGGGGAGCCATGAAATATTTTCGTCGAACTATTTGTAGTAAGCGAAAATAAAGAGATTGAAGAAAAGTTCAAATTGAAAAATTTGAGCTTTTCTTTTTTTTCATTTAAATCTTAATATTTCCTCTAAATTTAAAAAAATTCATTTGAGATTTAAGTGTTATAAAATAGAATCGTCTCAAAAGCTTGAAAAAAGGAGGTTTTTGTGATATGATTCAAATCGTAAAGAAACAAATCAAAATGAATGAAGAACTACGTTCAAAAATTAAATGGGCTTGCACTTTTAGAAATTGTAAACCAATGATAAAAGAACGGAAGATTAAAAATTGTTGAGAATACGAATTTAGCTTATGTAGAACCACATCAAGTTGTAATTAAGGATAAATTATATTTATTCTTTAATGAACATGATTATTTCTATATAAATGATTTAACTAATAAGTATCCTATGACAAGATTCCGAGAAATGGTTTAATAATTAACTAATATGAAGTTTATTTGATTTTTCTTTTAAGTTTTACAATTAAATAATAATGATAATAACAGAGTATTAGTTAGTTATAAAAAGCTATCTAATGCTCTTTTTTGTATTTTATGATTAGAAGAAGGGAGGCTAATATGAATATAGAAAAAGATGCACCTAAACAAATGATAACAGGAATATATATTCGTGTAAGTACAGAAGACCAAGCAAGAGAAGGATTTTCTTTAGGCGAACAGCAAGAACGATTAGAAGAACTTTGCAAATTTAAAAAGTTTAAAGTTTATAAAATATATCAAGATGCAGAAATATCTGCAAAAGATATGGAACATAGACCAAGTTTTCAAGCTATGATGAATGATATGAAGAAAGGTAAAATTAATTGTATTGTGGCTTATAAGCTTGATAGAGTAACTCGTTCTGTTAAGGATTTAGAAGCATTAATTACCAAACTTGAAGAAAATGATTGTTATTTGGTTTGTGATATAGATGAAGTTGATACTAGCACAGCTAATGGTAGATTTTTTATTAGAATGCTTACTGTACTTTCACAATTAGAAATAGAAATTGTTTCAGAAAGAACAAAATTTGGATTAGGTGGAGCAATAAAAGCAGGTCATTTACCTGGAACGTGTCCTTTAGGATATTATAGAGATAAAAATAAAGTTGTTAGAATTGATAACGCAAATAAAGAATGTGAGAATATAGAAGTAAAGGCAGAAGATGTTGAAAAAGTATTGGAAAAATTAAAACCAGTGCCATTTAACAAAAATAATAAGCAAATATCCAATGAAGATATTAGAATGGTTGATGATTTTGCTGAAAATGTAAAGAAAAGCATTAAGGGTTTTAAATCAATGACTAGATTAAAAACTACAATGGAAGAGATTGAAAGTACATATCAAAATTTAAAATCAGAAAATAGAGAATTATTTAGAACTGTTCAAGTACAACAAGAAGAAATTAAAAATTTAAAAGAAGAGATTAATTTTAAAGATGGTATTATTATGGAACTAAAACAAACAATCACAATAGTAAAAAAAGAATTAGAATATTTTAAAGGCTTTTGGAAAAAGTTATTAAAAAGATTTCAAGATAAGATTTTTGATGAACGTGTAGGTGATATTGCAGAAGATAAAAAGAGTTTTACTATAGTTGCTGATGATTTAGAGAAAAATGGAATATTTGATAATAACGATTCAGATATAATACATGATATAAGTAAAAAGGTTTTAACTGTAAAAGAACAAGAAAGTATTAAAAGTAAAAATAATAAGAATAGAAAAAATGATTTAAGATAAAACAGAGGAGGTACAAATGTTTAAAAGAGAAGAATACATGATAAATATGATTAAAGAAATGAATATAAATGATAAATTAAGACTAGGAGTAGCTATGTTTTCAAGTTCGTTTATAAATACAAGTTATAATAAAAAGGAAATGTTTGAAAAGATGGATAGCAAGCTAAAAAAGATTGATAATACATATGTTATGAGCTTTTCAGGAATATATGACCATACAGTTGTTATGTTTGTAATGTCAAAGATTATGGAATTTACTAAAGAAGAACAAAATAGAATTGCTATGTATTTGGTGAATGTATATAAATAATGGTAGATTTTTGTCTGAAATTCTATTGAATAAAAGGAAAAAATTTGATACAATATGAAAAGTTTTATAAATATAACGAGGAGGTATAAATTGATAAAGATACCATTAGTAATAAAAAAAAGTATACAATATTCATTTTCTATTATTACTGGAATTAGTACAATTGCTGGAATTTGGGGATATACATTAAAAGATATTAATAGTGATTGGAAATGGTGGCAGTGTGGAATTATTTTATTTATAATTTTTACAATTCTTTCAATTATATTGGGAGTTATTATTAATAAGAGAAAACACAAGTCATATAGTACAACAATTAATGGTATATCTGTAGAAATAAAAGTTGGAGATATTTTTAATGAATCTGGACTAAAAATAATCCCTTTTAATGAGAGATTTGATACTAAAGTTGACGATGTTATTATTGCACATAATTCTTTAAATGGGAAAATGATTGATAATTATGTTACAGATATAGATTCTTTAAAATTAAGAATACAAGAAGCAAAAATAGAAGATTCTTTATTTAAACCTAAGAGCGTAAAGGGGAAAGATGTTTATCCTTTAGGAAGAATAATTAAATATGAAGATTTTTTAATGCTTGCATTTTCACATTTTAATGAGCAAAATAACGCATATATAAAAATTGGTGAATATGAGCAATTACTTATTAGAATGTGGGCTGAAATAAGAAGAGTTTATGCTGCACAACCAATTGTAATTCCTTTATTGGGAGGAGGAATTACTACAATAGAAGGAATATCAAATAAGAATTATACAGATTTTTTAAAGTGTATATTATGTACATTACGTATTAGTAAATTTCAATCAGAGCAAGGAATAAAAATTGTTTTAACACAAGATTCTATAGAAAAAATAGATATGAATGTAATAAAGGAGGAATTTTAATGTCTTTATAAAGAACAAGAACATATATAGCGACTGATTTTGATCATGATAAAAATGCTGTGGATCAATTATATAAATGGAATAATAATGAATATTGGAGTTTATCATTTTCAGATGCACATAGTTTACAAACATCAAGTGATAATAGTTTGTATTGCTCAATAAAAGCTTCATTAAAAATGCGTATGGATGGTTCTAAAACTTTTGTATTAATAGTTGGAGAACATACAAATAAAATAACAAAAGGTGGATGTCAATATTGTAGAAGTTATAATAGTCATACATATGCTTGTGCTCGAGGATATTCCGTTGATTATCGTAGTTATATTCAATATGAATGTGAAAAGGCAATTGAAGCTGGAATTAAAATTATAGTATTATATAATAGTACTAAGATAGACAAATTGAAATGTCCACAAGCGGTAAGAAATATTGGAACACATATAGCTATGATGTATTTTGAAAATGGAACGTATTATTGGAATTATCAAGATATAAAAAATGCATTAAACGATTAAATATGTACGAAAGGAAATGAAGTAAAATGAATGTTATTAGCTTATTTAGTGGATGCGGTGGCTTAGATTTAGGTTTTGAAAAAGCAGGATTTGATATTTCTGTTGCCAATGAATTTGATAAGAATATATGGGAAACATTTAAAGTTAACCATCCAAAAACAAAATTAATAGAAGGTGATATAAGAAATATTAAAGAAGATGATTTTCCAGCCGAAGTTGATGGAATAATAGGAGGTCCACCTTGTCAATCATGGTCAGAAGCGGGTTCATTAAAAGGTATAGAGGATGATAGAGGAAAGCTATTTTATGAGTATATTCGTATATTAAAGAATAAACAACCTAAATTTTTTCTTGCTGAAAATGTAAGTGGTATGCTAGCTGACAGACATTCAGAAGCAGTAAAAAATATTTTAGAAATGTTTAAAGAATGTGGATATGATGTTTCTCTTACTTTGGTTAATGCTAAAGATTATGGTGTAGCTCAAGAAAGAAAAAGGGTTTTTTATATTGGATTTAGAAAAGATTTAAATATTAAGTTTGATTTTCCAAAAGGTTCTACTGAAGACGACGATAAAAAAATAACATTAAAAGATATTATTTGGGATTTACAAGATACAGCAGTTCCAGCAGGAAATAAGAATCAACATAATCCAGAAGCTATAAATAATAATGAATATTTTACTGGAAGCTATTCTCCAATTTTTATGAGTCGTAATAGAGTTAAGAGTTGGGATGAACAAGCATTTACAGTACAAGCATCAGGAAGACAATGTCAACTTCATCCGCAAGCTCCTAAGATGGTAAAAGTTGATAAGAATGATTGTAGATTTGTTGAAGGAAAAGAAAATTTATACAGAAGAATGACTATTAGAGAAATTGCCAGAATTCAAGGTTTTCCAGATTCTTTCAAATTTATATATAAAAATACAAATGATGCATATAAAATGATTGGAAATGCTGTTCCTGTTAATTTAGCATATGAAGTAGCAAGTGCTATAAAAAAAGTATTAATATAGATGGAGGTAAAATATGAGTAATCAAAGTAATGTATTTGGAAGAGCTTATGAATACATTTGTATTGAAACATTAAATAGAGAAATAAATAAATTCAGAAAATCGGTGATCGAAAAAAATTCAACATATGAAACAGCTAAAGAATGTTGGAACATTATTGATGAAGAAACAAAGATTATATTTGAAAACAGTGCTTTATCTGCTACATATTCAATTTTTGATTTAGAGCCAATGATTACAGAAAAAGGCATAGATTATTTGGTTTTAAAAATGCAAAAGGATCAAGAAGGTGAAGTTGGAGATGTTAGAGATATTATTATAATTAGGAATGCTGAAAGGTGGGAAATAGGATTAAGTATAAAACATAACCATTTTGCAGTAAAACATAGTAGATTAGGTCCAAGACTTGATTTTGGAGAAAGATGGTATGGAATAAAATGTTCTGATTCATATTGGAATGATATAATACCAATATTTAAATATATAAATTCAAAAAAGGAACAAGGATTAAAATGGAGCGAATTGGAAGATAAAGAAAGCGATGTATATGTTCCTTTATTAAGAGCTTTTATAAATGAAATAAGAAGAAACTATAATGAACATCCAGAGTTACCTAAAAAATTGGTAGAATACTTATTAGGCGAATTTGATTTCTATAAAGTGATTAGTATTGATAATAAAAAAGTTACTCAAATTCAATCATATAACTTAAGAGGAACACTTAATCAAGCTAGCAAAGAATCTAAACCTAAAGTTGTTATACCTATTGCTAAATTACCAACAAGAATTATTAATATTGACTTTAAACCAAAAAGTAACAATACCATAGAATTATATTTAGATGAAGGATGGCAATTTAGTTTTAGAATACACAACGCATCTACATATGTTGAAAATAGCTTAAAATTTGATATTCAAATAGTTGGAATGCCAGCTTCAATAATATCAATTGAATCTAAATGGAATGAAGAATAAAATGTAATGAAAGGAAAACAAATGGAAGAAGATATATTGCCAAAAATTTTTATTAGCCATGCTTCTTTAGATGCACCAATAGGAGAAAGATTTCTTGAAGCATTAATAGAATTAGGGATAAATAAAAAAAATGTTTTTTATTCATCTTCATATCATACTGGAGTGCAACTAGGAAAAAATTTTCATGATGAAGTAAAAAAAGCTCTTAATGTAGCAGAAATAGTTATTTTTTTGTTGACACCTAATTTTTATAAAAGTGAATTTTGCTTAAATGAAATGGGGGCAGTGTGGTGTTCTAATAAAAAGTTCATACCAATATTATTGAATAATTTAACATATAATGATATGAAAGGTTTTATAGATAGCCATTATATTGCTTTTAAACCAAATGCAGATGAGACATATAAATTGCTTAAATATTTAAAAGATTATATAGAAAAACCTAATTTAGTAAAAGGTGTGAAAGAAATATTTAATGATTTTATTACTGAAGCAAATCAAATGGCAGAGAAAACAAGTGAATTTGTGATAGAAGATCAAGAAATATCAGATTTTGAAAAGATGATTATAAATAATAAATTTACTGATGAAGAAATATTATTTTTAAATTATTTTATTGAAAATAGAATAAATCAGTTAAACGACTGTAGTACATATGATTATGGAACACAAAATGTTGATGAATCAGAAGACTTATTAAAAATAAAAGAATATGCAAAAAAATATGATTTTGATTATGAGAAAGCCAAAATAACTTTGGAAAAGAGTGGATATATTACTTATGAATATGATTATACCAATTGCAATGAAGAGTATGCTGGATGTGAATTAGATATAAACATATTTAGAGATTTAATTTCTATGAGTAAATATGGGAAAGAAATAATTGAAAATATCAAAGCAAAATATGAAAGAGTCGTTAATAATTCAATCTCTCAAATAGAGAATCCTTCTGAAAATAAAATTGAGATGTTAATAAAAAGTGATGGATTCAAGGAAATTGAAGCTTTATTATTTAAATATATATTAGATACGTATTCTTTCACATTAGGCGATAGATGGAAAGCGAGTGAAGAAATAGAAAAAATACGTTTATGGGAAGAAGATAATACTTTGAATTCTAAATTATCTAGAAATTATGATACAGCATTAAGAATTGTAATTTATCATGGATTGGTAGAAGTGCTAAGTACAACTTCATATGGGAATCCAAAAGAATATAAGATGAAAGATGAATATATTGAACAACTAACTAATTTAGATGTAGAATCTAAGAATGTTTTAGAAAAGGTAATGAAAAATAATAAATTTGAGTTACCTTTTTAATAAATTAACTTGAAAAAAATAAAAAGTTATGTTAAATTAAAACTATCAATTTGAACAAAATTAAATCAAGATAGATGGCTAAAAATTCGTGTGTATAAAGTTCGCATACTTGTTCACCAAAGGAGCCACAAGAAAAAAAGTAGTAATTAATAAATTGCTACTTTTTTGCGACCTATCGTAACAAAAACAACTAAATTGCATACAATATAGTATAACACTAAATTTGGTGTTATATGGAGTTGAGGTATATGGAATCTATAGAATATGGTTATTGTTACGAACAGAAACCAAAATGCAAGAAAAATAATTGTTTAGGAATTATAGCTGCAATACTAGGAGTACTACTAGCATTAGTTTTAGGCATTATAATTGGAGCAGAAGTTGCATCAACAATATTAGCCGCACTAGCAGCAATAATAGTTTTAGCAATCATTCTTGCAATACTTCTTGTATTAACAATAATTTTAAGCATTTGTAAATGCAGAAAAAATACTAGACCTTGTTAGTTAAATACTCCTTCTTGGTAGTAATATCAAGAGGGAGTTTTTGTATATATATTTACTTTCCGTGTGATTTATGGTATAAAATATATGTAAAGTATAATAGGAGACAATATATGCAAGAATTAGAAAAATGCAAAATTTGCCCACACAATTGTGGTGTAAATAGATTAAATGGAAATATAGGAAGATGCAAATCAAATGGTAATATAAAACTTGCAATGGCATCAATACATAATTTTGAAGAACCATGCATTAGTGGAGAAAATGGCTCAGGAACTGTGTTTTTCTCAAACTGTAATATGAACTGTGTATTTTGCCAGAATTATAAAATCAGCCAACAAGGCTTAGGTAGAGAAATTAGTATAGAAGAACTTGCTGAGATTTTTATAGATGAACAGAACAAAAATGCTGAAAATATAAATTTAGTTACACCAACAATGTATGTTTATCACATAATTGAAACAATTAAAATTGCAAAAAATAAAGGGCTTAAAATTCCAATAGTATATAATTCAAATGGATACGAAAATGTTGAAACTATAAAGAAACTAGATGGATATATTGACATTTATTTGCCAGACTTAAAATATTATGATGATGATTTAGCATTTAAGTACTCAGGTGTAAAGAACTATTTCGAAAATGCAGCATCTGCAATTAAGGAAATGTATAATCAAGTAGGAAGCCCAGTTCTGGACGAAAACGGAATGATGAAAAAGGGCCTAATAATAAGGCATTTGGTACTACCAAATAACCTACAGAATTCAAAAGACGTTTTAAAATGGATTAATGATAATATAGATAAAAAGGTTTTTGTAAGTGTAATGGCACAATATTTTCCAACAAATAAGGCAAAAGATTTTCCAGAAATAAATAGGAAACTTACAAAAGAAGAATACGAAGAAATTGAAAATTATTTATATTCATTAGATTTAGATAATGGATATATTCAAGAACTCGGAGAACACGAGGAAGAGTATGTTCCAGATTTTGAAGGAGGTTTTAAAAATGAGTAAGGTTGAATGGAAACCAGGTACATTTGTATACCCAATTCCAGCAGTAATGGTAACTTCTGGAGATATGAAAAATTCAAATATTATAACAGTTGCATGGACAGGCATTTTAAATACAAACCCTGCACAAGTCTATATATCAGTAAGACCAGAAAGATATTCACATGATATTATAAAAAAAACAGGAGAATTTGCAATAAATTTAACAAACTTTAAACTAGTATTTGCAACAGATTGGTGTGGAGTAAAGTCTGGCAGAGATGTTGATAAATTTAAAGAAATGCATTTAACAAAACAAAAACTTAATCACATAAATTGCCCAGGAATTGAAGAAAGCCCTGTAACAATTGAATGTAAAGTAAAAGAAATAAGACCTTTAGGGTCACACGATATGTTTATAGCTGATGTATTATCAATAGATGCAGATGAAAAATACATAGATGGAAAAGGTGCTTTTGATATTTCAAAGTGTGACCTAATTGCATATGCAAATGGCAGATATTTCGAGATGGGAAAGCAAGTGGGAACATTTGGATATTCAGTAAGAAAGAAAAAGTAATACTAAAGTGAACAACAAGTTAAAAATTGAAATATTATGTAAAGTATGGTATAATTTGTATAGTGGCGAGAAGTCAAAGTTTGAAAAAATACCGAAAAAAACACGAGGAGGAAAAAACAAAATGAGATTTAAAGAAGTAGGTATTTCAACGGCTCGGATAAGAGGTTTGAATGAAAAGCCATACTGGTTTGAACATCGATGCTTTTGGGCATGGAGACTTACTTTTGAGGAAGCTTCATACCTTGGCTTCCTGAATTTGTCGACAATCTATTTGGATGAGGAAGAAGAAAAAGCAGAAGATGTATGCAACAAGTTCAAGATGGCATTCAAAGAAGCCTGGATTCATGATGGAGACAGAGTTGCAGTAATGCACGACAGAAATGGCAACATCATGGCAATTGGCCGTATCGGAGCCGATAAGTGGGTTGATGTAAAAGACAAATTTGTTTGTAGAACATTTAAAGATATGAATGTTGTTATCACATCTTTAAAAATTCATTAATCTACTGAATAACAGGAGTAAAAAACTCCTGTTATTTTTTGCTATAAAATAAAGAAGGCAAATTTTATCGATTTAGGTCTTTTCAAAGTATGATTGGGTATGATATAATATTAAACGTATATAAGAAGTTATAATAATAGTAATCATTATTTAGCTTTTTGTATATAATATAGAAAATGGATTGGAAGGAGGAGAACCTATGAAAGAGTTTTTCAAGCATTATGGTCAGACAGTAATATTGCTAGTTTCTATAATTATAGGGGCAATAATAGGTTTAATATGGAAGGAGGGTGCAACCGTTTTAAGTCCATTTGGAGACATTTTCTTAAATTTAATGTTTGTTATAATAGTACCATTGGTATTTTTAACAATCAGCACTTCAATTGCAAGAATAAAACAACCAAAACGTTTAGGCAAAATTATGGGGTCAATTATTCTAGTTATTGTTATAACATCAATAATCGCAGTTGTTGTAGGTCTACTTAGCACAATATTTATTAAATTAGTAAATGTAGAAGATGGCCAAAAAATTTTAGCTTCTTTAGAAGAAAACCAAGAAGAAGTTAAAAAAACAGAAGATTTAAACATTCTTGAAAGAACAGTTTCTGCAATTACAGTATCAGACTTTACAGGACTACTTTCAAAAAATAATTTAATAGCTCTTGTAATTTTCTCAATACTATTTGGATGTGCAATTAAAATGTCAGGTGAAAAAGCAAAGCCTGTACAAGATTTCTTAGAATCTGCAACAGAAGTTATAATGAATTTGTTGAAAATAGTTATGTATTATGCGCCAATTGGTTTAGGATGCTATTTCGCAGCAATAGTTGGTAGCTTTGGAGCAAGTGTTGCTCTAGGTTACGCAAAAACATTTGTAATTTACTTAGTTGTATCAGTAGTTTACTACTTTGCAATGTACACAATTTATGCATTTATTGCTGGAAAGAAAAAAGGAGTTAAAGCTTTTTGGAAACATGTAATACCACCAACAGTAACAGCTCTTGCAACATGCTCAAGTGGTGCTTCAATTCCAGTTAATATTGAAGCAACTGAAAAGATGGGAGTTTCAAAAGATATAGCAGAAACATCTATACCATTAGGTACAAACTTACATAAAGATGGAAGCATTATTGGTTCAGTGTTTAAAGTAATGTTCCTAGTATGTTTATTTGGAACAAATGTAGCAACATTTGGAGGAGTTATGCAAATTTTACTAGTTTCTCTAGTTGCAACATTATTAGTTACAGCAGTTCCAATTGGTGGAGGAACAATTTCAGAAATGATGATAATCACCATGATGGGATATCCAGCTGCAGCATTACCAATACTTACAGTAATTGCAACAATCATAGATTGCCCAGCAACAATGCTAAATGTTGTTGGAAACACAAGCTCTGCAATGCTTGTTTCAAAAATTGTAGATGGCAAAAAAGTTGAATTTAATGGATAAAACTTTTGAAATTTAATAATAGAAGCGGATAATTAGTTGATAATTATCCGCTTTTGTGATATCATACAATAGTAGTATGAAATATAGGAGGCACAAAATGAAAATATCAACAAAAGGCAGATATGCCTTAAGAGTAATGATAGATTTAGCATTAAATTCAGACGGAAACTTTATAGCACTAAAAGAAATAGCCAAAAGGCAAGATATAACAGTTAAATATTTAGAACAAATAGTTGCACTACTAAACAAAGCAGGTTTTTTAGAAATAGCCAGAGGAAATTCAGGTGGATATAAACTTGCAAAAGAGCCAAAAGACTATATAGTAGGAGATATTCTAAGAGCAACAGAAGGAGACCTAGCACCAATAATTTGCTTAACAGAAGATGGAGTTTGCCAAAGAAAACAAATATGCAAAACCTATTCATTTTGGAAAGGTTTAGATGATGTTATAAATGACTACATAGATAGCAAAACATTGGAAGATTTATTAAAATAAAAGCAAAAACATGCCTTTTTAAGAAGAAAACTTATTAAGGCATAAAATTTTCTCTTAAAACCTATTGACAAAGTAGGAATTAAGTTGTATAATTCATACTAGCTTAGTATGAAAAGAGGAGAATTATGGAAAACGTATATTTTGATAATAGTGCTACAACAAAATTAGATGAAAAGGTTTTAGAAGATATGATGCCATATTTAACAGAGTATTATGGCAATGCTTCTTCTATATATAAACTTGGTAGAGAATCAAGAAAAGCTGTTGAGGAAGCAAGAGAAAAGGTTGCAAAGGTTTTAAATTGCAAACCTACAGAAATTTATTTTACAGCAGGAGGAAGTGAAAGTGATAACACAGCTATTAAAGGAATTGCTCATGCAAATAAAAATAAAGGAAATCACATTATTACTTCAAAAATAGAACACCCTGCAATTTTAGAAACATGTAAAGAACTTGAAAAAGAAGGCTTTGAAGTAAGCTATATTTCAGTTGATGAAAATGGTCAAATTAATTTAGAACAACTAAAAAATGCAATAAGACCAACAACAATATTAATTTCAGTAATGTTTGCAAATAACGAGATAGGAACAATTGAACCAATAAAAGAAATAGGAAAAATTGCAAAAGAACACAAAATCTATTTCCACACAGATGCAGTACAAGCTGTAGGAAATCTAAAAATTAATGTTCAAGAGTTAAATATTGATAGTTTATCTTTATCTGGACACAAATTCTATGGACCAAAAGGTATAGGTGTTCTTTATATGAGAACTGGTGTTAACTTCCAAAAATTTGTAGCAGGAGGACATCAAGAAAGAAATAAAAGAGCGGGAACAGAAAATGTACCAGGAATAGTAGGGTTAGCAAGTGCTTTGGAACGTGCATATAATACAATGGACGAGCATAACAAGAAAATCAAAGAACTTAGGGATTATTACGAATCAGAAGTAAAAGCAAAAATACCATATATGAAGATAAATGGAGATATAAATAATAGGCTTCCTGGTAACAGCAATATTTCTTTTAGATTTATCGAAGGAGAAGGCTTGCTTTTAAACCTAGACTTAAAAGGAATATGTGCATCAAGTGGAAGTGCATGTACATCAGGCTCTTTAGACCCATCACATGTATTGCTTGCAATAGGCTTGCCACATGAAATTGCGCATGGTTCACTTAGAATTTCAATAGGAAAATATAACACCAAAGAGGAAATAGATTATTTAGTAGAAAACCTAGTAGAAATAGTAAATAGGCTAAGAGAAATGTCACCATTATGGGAAGAATTTATAGAAGGAGGAAAAGTTTAAATGGATTATTCAGATAAAGTTGTAGACCATTACACACACCCCAGAAATGTTGGAAAAATAGAAGATGCATCAGGCATAGGAGAAGTTGGAAACCCTGTCTGCGGGGATATTATGAAAATATTTATAAAGGTTGAAAATAATATAATAACAGATGTAAAATTCAAAACATTTGGCTGTGGAGCAGCAATAGCAACAAGTAGTATATCAACAGAAATGATCAAAGGTAAAACTGTAGAAGAAGCACTTGCACTTAAAAACAGTGATGTAGTAAAAGCATTAGACGGCCTACCACCAGTAAAACTACACTGCTCAGTATTAGCAGAAGAAGCAATACATGAAGCAATAGCGGACTATTATAGAAGAGAAGGAAAACTAACAGAAGAAGAAATAAAAGCAAAATGTAATTTAAAAGAACATCATTGTGAACATTGTGGATAAGTAACTATAATTTCAACTTTTTTCTCAAAAAATGTTGATTAATGTAAGTTTTAATGTTATACTATTAAAGTAGATTTAAAAAAAACCCCTAAAAGGTATTTTTTAAATCTTTTTTTTGTTTGTGTAAAAATAGGAGGAATTAGAATGAGTACGAAGTACATTTTTGTAACAGGAGGAGTTGTTTCAGGACTTGGAAAGGGCATAACTGCAGCATCTTTGGGAAGACTTTTGAAAAATAGAGGGTATAAAGTTACTATTCAAAAAATGGACCCATATATTAATATAGATCCAGGTACAATGAGCCCAATTGAGCATGGGGAAGTTTTTGTAACAGATGATGGTGCTGAAACTGATTTGGACCTAGGCCATTATGAAAGATTTATTGATGAAAATTTAACTAAAAATTCAAGTGTAACAACAGGAAAGATATATTCATCTGTAATAGAGAAGGAAAGAAGAGGGGAGTATTTAGGAAAAACAGTTCAAGTTATTCCACATATTACAAATGAAATTAAGGAAAGAATTTATAAGTTTGAAGATGAGGATATTGATATTGTTATAACAGAAATTGGTGGAACAATAGGAGATATTGAAGGTTTATCTTTTATTGAAGCTATACGTCAGGTAGGTATTGAAAAAGCCCCAGAAGATGTTTTATATATTCACGTAACTTTACTTCCATATATAGCTGGTTCAAATGAGTTAAAATCAAAGCCAACACAACACTCTGTAAAAGAATTGCAATCACTTGGAATTAAGCCAGATATTTTAGTTTGTAGATCAGAGCTTCCAATAGAGGAAGGCATGAAGAATAAAATTGCTTTATATTGTAATGTTAGACCAGAAAGTGTAATACAAAATAAAACTGTTGATAATCTTTATGCAGTACCTTTAATGCTAGAAGAAGAGGGACTTACAAAAGAAGTTTGTAGACATTTAAAATTAGAAAAACAAGAACCAAATAACAAAGAATGGGAAGAACTTGTTGATAAAATAAGAAATATTGAGGATAAAACAGTTAAGGTTGCAATAGTTGGAAAATATGTAAAACTAGAAGATTCTTATCTTTCTGTTGTAGAAAGCTTAAGACATGCAGGTTTTGCAAACAATGTTAAAGTAGATATAGATTTTGTTGATTCTGAGACCATAAATGAGAAGAATGTAAAAGATGTTTTAAGCAAATATAATGCAATATTAGTTCCTGGAGGCTTTGGTAGCAGAGGAATTGAAGGAATGATTGAGGCAATAAAATATGCAAGAGAAAACAATGTACCTTTCTTAGGAATTTGTTTAGGTATGCAAATGGCAGTAGTAGAATTTGCAAGAGATGTTTTAGGATTAAAAGATGCAAATTCTGAAGAGTTTGCACCTAATGGTAAAAATAATGTTATACATATTATGGAAGAACAAAAAGGAATTTACAAAAAAGGTGGAACAATGAGACTTGGAAGTTATCCTTGTGTACTGAAAAAAGGAAGTTTGGCAGAAAGATTATATGGCAAAACAGAAATAAACGAAAGACATAGACATAGATTTGAATACAACAATTCATACAAAGAACAAATGGAAAAAGCAGGTTTAATTTGTTCAGGAACATCACCAGATGGAGAACTTGTTGAAATAGTTGAGTTGCCAGAACATAAATACTTTATAGCAGGACAATTTCACCCAGAGTTTAAATCTAGACCTAATAGACCACAACCATTATTTGTTGGCTTAATAAAAGCAGGAAAAGAAAATATGTAATATAAATAAAACCCCTAAAATAGGGGCTTTTATTTATTTTCTTTCTAAAACTTTTTTTAATTCTTCTTTTCTTTTTATTTTGTTTGTTGTAGTTTTTATAAGTGGTTCATTTGATAAACTTAAATGTTTAATATATTTGTAAATAGGAAGTGTTTTATTAATTTCCTTTATTTCATTCCAAATAACATCATGATAATCTTTTTCTGTTAAATCAGGGTGTTTAGATTTGAAAGCAGTTTTATTTACAACAACTTCAGCTGCAATTTTTATATCATTTGTATCATCTTTACTTGGCATACCATAAACAAAAGATTCTTCAACTTCTTCTAATCTATTTATTAATACTTCAATTTCTTCTGGGAAGACTTTTTTACCATTTCTTAAAACTATCATATCTTTTTTTCGTCCGGTAATAAATAGGAATCCATCTTTATCTATATAGCCTAAATCTCCAGTATGGAACCAACCTTTTTTCAAAACTTCATTTGTAAGTTCTGGCTCGTTATAATATCCAAGCATTACATTTGGCCCTTTTACTACAATTTCGCCCATTCCATCAGCATCTTTGTTTTCAATTCTAACTTCTATACTTTTCATAATTTTACCTACAGAATTTGTACGTAAAGAAACATCATCTTCTGCAGCAATAACAGGGGAAGTTTCTGTTAAGCCATAGCCTTGAACTAAGTGTATTCCAATATCATTAAACCATTTTGAAGTTTTCTTATCTAATGGAGCACCACCAGAAATTATAAAACGCATATTTCCACCTAATGCTTTAATTAAAGGTTTAAATAACTTTCTTCTAACATCTATGTGTAACTTCATAAGGAAATTACTAATATGTATCATTGTATTTATAAGTTTTGTTTTGCCTTGTTTTTCAACTTCTTTCATAATTGCAGAATGCATTTTATCAATAAGAACAGGAACACCAACAAAAACTGAAACTTTGTATTCAACTAAGTTCTTTTGAATATATTTTAAACCATCAGGGAAAACAGTTTTCATACCAGAGGCAAGCATAACAAGCATTCCAGTAGAACCAAAAATATGATGATATGGTAAAAATGCAATATTAACATCAGTAGGATAGAAAGTTTCTACTAATTGCATATCATAAATATTTGTTGCAATTCCATTTTGATTAAGCATTACTGCTTTTGATTTTGATGTTGTACCAGAGGTAAAAAGTAAAATACTCATTTTTTGAGAATCTATTTTGCAATCAACATACTCTAAGTAGCCATTTTCTAAGTCATTTCTACCACTTTTAAGTAAATCATAAAAATATAGAAAGTCTGGTTCTTTTGTAGTACAAATGAAGTATTTAATATGTGTTTTACCATTTTCCTTTATGGTCTTCATAAAATCTTTTAGCTTTTCATCAAAAACAACAGCTTGAACTTCGCTTCTAAGTAATGAATTTTCAAGCTCGCCAAGTTGTAAGCCTTTATCTAAAGGAACAGATACAATATTACCAAGCAAATTGCTAAGATGTGCAACGGCCCATTCATATGAATTATGGCCAATTACAGCAACTCTTGAATCTTGCAAGCCTAGTTTATATAAAGCTGTTCCAAATGAGTTAATATCTTCTAATAATTTAAAGTATGTATGGTTTATATATTCAGTATTACCATCAGTTTTTATTTTAGTTGTAAATGCAATGTTATCAGAATAAACAGTTGCAGAGTGATATATGATTTCTTTTATATTATCAAATTTTTGAATTTCTTTTTTCATTCTAACGCTCCTCTTTAATATTTTATACATTTTAATATTATACATGATAATAAATTTAAAATCAAGTTCACATAAAACAGAAGAACACAGAACCCTCTGTGTTCTTCTAAAATATAATATTATTGCTTTTTCATTTTGGGTTTTGCAACAAGTGAAGCAATGTATCCAAAGAATATTGCAGCAGCAATTCCACCAGCAGCGGCAGCCGTACCACCTGTAAATGCACCAATAAAACCATCTGTTTCAGCCTTTTTTATAGCTCCTTTTGCAAGTAAATTTCCAAAACCAGTTAGTGGAACTGTTGCACCACAACCAGCAAAATCAACTAGCTTTTGGTAAATTCCTAAACCACCTAAAATTGCACCAACTGTTACAAAAGTTACGAGTATTCTTGCAGGAGTAAGCTTTGTTTTATCTATAAGAATTTGACCTATAACACATATTGCACCACCTACAAGAAAGGCTCTTAAAAGTAGCATCCAATCTAAATTATTAAAAAAATTTTGAACCATTTTTAACCTCCATCTATATATCTGTTTCAATAGCTATAGCATGAGCAATTCCGGGAATACTTTCGCCTTGTTGGTTACTAGTTGCATTAGTTAAAGCACCTGTGGCTATTAGCAGAATTTTTTTTAACTCTTTTTGTTTTAATTTATTAAATAAATATCCAGAGAAAATTGTAGCACAACATGCACAGCCACTACCACCAGAGTGAGTATCTTGAGTTGCTTTGTCAAACATTAAAATTCCACAGTCATTGTAATTTGACTTTATATTATAGCCTTTTGTTTCTGCAAGTTCTGTAAGAATTTCTTTACCAATATGACCTAAGTCACCTGTCAAAATCGCATCATAATAACTTGGATTTCTTCCTGTATCTTTGAAATGAGCAATTAATGTATCTAAGGCAGCAGGGGCCATTGCAGCTCCCATGTTGTTAGCATCTTTAATTCCCATATCAATTACTTTACCAGTTGTAATATATGTTACATATGGTCCGTTTCCACACTTTGAAAGAATTGCAGAACCAGCACCCGTAACGGTCCACTGAGATGTTGGAGGTCTTTGGTTTCCAAGTTCTAGTGGAAATCTAAATTGTTTTTCTGCACTACAAAAGTGACTTGATGCAGATGCAATACATTTATCTGCAGCACCACCATCAATAAAAATTGATGAAAGTTGCATACCTTCAACAAAGGTTGAACAAGCTCCAAATATGCCATATAATGGAATTCCAAGTTCTCTTAAACCAAAACTTGAAGATATACATTGGTTAAGTAAATCACCTGCAAAACAGTAATTAATATCTGTAGAAGAAATTCCAGCTTTCATAATATTCATATTTACTGTTTCTTTTATAATCTTACTTTCGGCTTTTTCCCAAGTTTTTTCTTCCCAAAATTCATCAGTTAAACACTTATCAAAATAATCAGCCATTGGTCCATCAGCTTCTTTAGGACCAACAATAGAGGCTGTTTCTAAAATTGTTATAGGGTTATCAAACTTTAAAGTTTGGCTTCCTAGTCGTTTCATTTAATCACATTCCTTTCTATATACCCATAAATATTAAATAACATAAACCAACTATAATAGAAGTTGAAATTCCGTAGACAAGAACAGGCCCTGCAACAGTAAACATTTTAGCACCAACACCCATAACATAACCTTCGGATTTATATTCAATAGATGGAGAAACAATTGAATTTGCAAAACCTGTAATGGGAACTAGAGAACCTGCGCCTGCAAATTTTCCAATTTTATTAAATAGGTTAAGAGAAGTTAAAAATGCACTTACGAATATTAAAGAAATTGAAACAATAGTGTAACTCATTTCTAATTCTAAACCTCTATATTTGCATATTTCCAAAATAATTTGACCTATAACACATATCAAACCACCAACCCAAAAACTATTAAAGCAATTCTTTAAAATTGGGGAATTTGGTGATTTTTTATCAACATAAGTTTGATATTCTTTATTTGTATTAATTGGCTTCAAAATAAATCACCCCCTTGAGCTATCAATGTTAAAGCCTAAATCTATTGTTGCAAAATATTCAACAATTTTATTTCCGTCAATTCTTGCTTTCTGTTCAAGAACTGTAACAGAAGTTAAATAATCAACAGTTTTTGAAGCTCCTTCAATAGTTTTTACAATAGCATCTTTCCATGAAACCTCAGAAGAACCAGTTAATTTTAAATGTTTTTCAGTACCCATAAGAAAATTACCTCCGTAACAAGAGTAAAAATAATACAAATATATCATTTACATGTTAATAAAAAATTATGCGTTAAAATATGAAAAAAATATTACGAAAATATTACAATTATATTACATTTTCGACAAAAGTATTGACTATAAAAAAAAATAGTTTAAAATAAAAGTATATAAAATGTAGAACTAAGGAGATAAAAATGCAAGGTTGTTTAGGAATTTATGTACAAAAAAATCTAATTAAATATGCCAAAGTTTCTAAAGATCGTAATAGCTTTAAAGTTGAAGCATATGGAGTAAAATTCTATGATGGAGACATTGAAAAAACAATTGAGCAAATAGTAAAAGAGACATACAGTTTTCAAGTTCCTATAAGCATAAATATAGATAATGAAAAATATACGTATTCAAATGTGTTTGCATTACTTAAAGCTCAAGATCTAGAAAAAGCAATGGATACCGAATTTGAATTCTTTTGCAACAACAATAATCAAAATAAAAATACTCTTGAATACAGAAAAATATATGCGCCAGATAAAGACGATAGAGATAAATTAAGAGTTCTATATACCTATGTTGATAAGTCAAATGTTGTACAAAGATTACAAATACTAGATAAATTCAAAATTCAAAATGTATCACCAATAGCAATTACAATACCTAACTTAAATCCAGTCCTTATACAAGAAGACTGCCTGATTGTAAACTTAGAGGACGAAACAGAAGTTACAACAGTAATTAACGGAAAAGTATTTAGTGTAGATAAAATTGAAACAGGTATGGGTAAAATACTTCGCCTTATAGAAGAAAGAGAAAACTCAATACAAAAAGCTTATGAGATTTGCAAAAATACTACTGTTTATACAAAATCAGGACAAAACTTAAAGGTTGAAGGTAATGAATACTTAGACGATATAATTACAATATTATTTGAAATTATTAATCAAATCAAGGATATTGTAGCAAAAAATGGAGTGGATGTAACTAGCATATATCTAACTGGAATGGGGCTTGTTATCAATAACATAGATTTACTATTCCAAGAAGCTTGGATAGATAAAAAATGCGAAATATTAGTTCCTTACTTTATTGAAAAAACAAATGTAAAAATAAATATAAAAGACTACATAGAGGTAAATTCAGCAATATCCTTAGCTATACAAGGATTAGATAGCAAAAAACAAAATATTAACTTTGATGAGAGCAAAATGAATTTTCAGAAAATCATGGCAATACTAACAAGTGACGTTGGTAAGAAAAATTCAAATACAAAAATTAAAGGCAGAAAATCAAGCACTTTCAACAGAGCATCACTAAGAGAAATTGCTAATATGGAATTAGATTTTGGGGACAGAACATTGCTTACAATTGTAGCAGGATTAATGATTGTTATAATCTTGTTTGTCGGGGTAACTGAAGTTTTATCAAAGCAAATCAAGGAAAAAATGGCTTCCGCAGACACAATTATAGAAAATAGCAAGAAAGAGATTGATAAGGTAACAAAATATAATTCACTTGTAAATGCAAGAACTTCAGAATATCAAAAATTAGTAGACAAAATAGATGAAGCTAATTCAAAAGTTAGCGAAGAATATTCAAGTAAAAATGCTATACCAAACTTACTAAATAAAATCATGTATAATATACCAGTTGGAGTACAATTACTATCAATTGAAAACCAATCAGGAAAAGATATAGTAATTACTGCACAAGCAGAAAAATACGACCAATTAGGATATTTTAAAGCAGCATTAGAAGAAGAAGGAATATTAACAGATATTATATCAACAAGAGGTACAAAACCAGGTGAGCTAATAAGCATTACTATAACAGGTAAATTACCATACTAAAAGAAAGGGAGAAAAAATGAAAAAAGTTTTAATATCAATTTTAATAGTTCTAATTGTGATTTTAACGTTTTTTGTAGTATTTAAAAATATAAACATTGGGGAATGGAAAAGCAAAAACATAAATGATATTAAAAACTTGAACTCTGAATTAGAACAAAAGATAAATAATGCTAAACAGTTAAATAATCAGGACTATCCAAATGAAGTAAACAAACTTGACGATTCAATGGAAAAACTTAAAATTGTCAAGAAGAAATATCAAAATAAAATGGAATATGTTTCTGGAAATGTTGATTTAGGTGGAGTAAGCATTAAGAATTATAAAATTGAAAGACTTTGGATAGCTTTAGAAAATTATGCAAAAAATGAGAATGTAGAATTAAAACTTGAAGTTGTAGATGCAGCTTCAAAAGGATTATATGATTTGAATATCACAGTTGCTGGCGAATATATAGGAATCACAGATTTTATATATGATATTGAAAAAGATGATACTCTTGGATTTAAAATACTAAATTTTAAATTAACACCATATGTAGCAACAACCACAACGAACAATGATACAAACAATAACACTACATCAAATACAAAAAATACAGATGACCAGAACCAAACAACGCAAACAACAACATCTACAACTTCAGTTAGGGTTGATAAATTAACAGCAACATTTAAAGTTGAGGGAGTAGAAATAGAATTTAATTAAGGAGAAAAAATATGGTTAAATCTATAATTAAGGAAATAATAATAATATTACTTTTGGTAATAACAATATTATTGATATTAGGGATATTGTTTTATGATTATAGACCATCTACGAAAAAGATACCAAGTCAAGTTGCAGAATATACCTTACCACAAGATATGCAAAAAGAGTTAGAAGAAACACTTCAATCGTCTGAAGGACAAAATATAATAAAAGTATATAGAGTAACTAGTGATGATCTAAAAATACATGAAAGGAATAATGACTACATTAAAGGTAGAACAAATCCATTTGACAAGATAGATGCAACATCAACAGAATCAGGTTCATCAAGTAATAATACAAATGCATCTAACTCAACAGGATCAGGTTCTCAAAATCCTTCAGGAGGTAAATTCTTAAATAATGTAGTTAAATAATTTAATTTTAGGTAATATTTATAAAATAAATATATACAAAAAATATACTAAAAGAGGGGGTGAAAACAAATGAAGAATCAAAAAGGTATTACTTTAGTTGCTTTAATCATAACAATCATTGTTATGTTAATATTAGTAGCTGTTTCAGTAGCTGTTGTTATAAATTCTAATATTTTAGGAACAGCAGAAAAAACTGGTGAAAAATATAAACAAGAAGCTGCAAACGAATCTAACATTGGTGAAGGTAATATAATAAAAGGATCTGATGGAAAAAACCACAGTGTTGAATACTATGTAAACAAAGCTGGATTATCAAAATAATTTTGTTAGATTTAACATGGGCATATGCATAAAATATGTATATGCCTATTTAAATAAAAAGGTGAGAGAGTTGAATACTATATTTTATATTTTTATGTTTGCAATTGGTGCAACACTTGGTAGTTTCTATACTTTAGCGGTATATAGAATTCCTTTAAAACAAGATATAACTCATACGAGATCTTATTGCCCTAAATGCAATCACAAATTAAACTTTTGGGATTTAATTCCAATATTAAGCTACATAGCATTGGGTGGAAAATGTAGATACTGTAAGGAAAAAATAAGACCAAGATATCTTATTTTAGAGATATCATCTGGGTTAGCTTTCTTATTATATGGAATAGGTTTAAACATTGACTTACTTAATATTGAGTATAAAAAAGTTGTAGCATTAGTTTTTGGAATGTTATTCTTTAGTACAATTTTTATTATTATAGGGATTTTCAAGGAACATAAAAAAATTCAAAAATCAGTATTCAATTTTGGAATTATTGTAGAAGGTGCATATATGATATATCTATACATATTGAATACTAGTATATATAGATATGCTATATATATTGTTTCGCTAGGAATTTTAGCAATGTTGAATAATTCTAAAAAAACAAATGAAATAGTAAAAGTTTTGTCGTTTGCAATATTTATGGCTATTGGAGTTGCTGAAATTACAATGATTTTACTATAAAATATCAAAGCGAGGGGGAAAATGGACAAGTATAAGTTAATTAGAGTAAAGAGTAAAAAACAAAATGGAATAGTTGTAACTGATGCAATTATTGCAATTTTAATTGTTCTTCTATTTGTTGGAATTATTACATCGCTGATAAGCAAAATTTCAACTGAGAAATACAAAATAAAAATCAATAGTCAACAAATTAGCCTAGCTACGCAAATCTTTGAGTATGTTGAGAAAAGTAGCTATGAAGACGTGACTCAGGATAAATTGATTGCATATATTAATGAAATTGATCCAGGAAAAATTAGCGCAGGAACATCTTTTGATACTTTAACAACACCCAATAAAGTTAAAGTGAAAGTTGAAAAATATACTCCGACTGAAGAAGGCGAACATTTAGATTTGGTAAAGACAGTTACAATTTCAATAGAAAATGAATTTGATAATAAAACTTATAAAACAGAGATATCAAGGTTAAAAAAAGCAAGTTCGCAAGAGGTAAAGAAAATGTTAGAAAAATAGTTTGGAAATTTTATGCAATATATAAAAATTGATTTTCAAAATTCAACAAATATATTATAATAAGTATATAAACAAATGAAAGGAGTCTACAATATGGATTCAAGAAGAAGAGGTCCAATTGGAATTGAATTAGTAAAAAGAGGAATTTTGACACAATCTGATATTGATAAGGCATTGGAATATCAGAGAAGAAACCCAAATAAAAAAATAATTGATATTATAAGTATTTTAAATTTATGTGATCAATTTGTTCTTTTACAAGTATTGGGGGAAATACTTGGAGAGAAGACAATAATGTTCTCAAATAATGATGTAAAAATAGACATAAAAAAATACATTTCATTAGACATGGCAAAAAAATATTTAGCAGTCCCATTTGAAATTAATGGAGATAAGATAAAGGTGTGCTTCTCAGACAATAGTAGCAATTCTGCAGCAGAAGCAATCAGGCTTATTTTCTTAAATAAAGGTTACACAATGGAAAAATTTGTAACTTTCGAGAGAAATATTATTAATGTATTAAACTCACTTGAAGGAACCGATTCAGATCATATAGATGCGGGCGAAGATGCAACAACTCTAGTAGATAGCATCATAAAATCTGGTATGAAAAAGAGGGCAAGTGATATTCATATTGAGCCATTAGAGGAATCAATTAGAGTTAGATATAGAATAGATGGAGAACTAGTTAAAGCAACTGAAATAAATAAAGAAAAGCAAAATCAAATAGTTGGTAGATTAAAATCAATATCAAATATGTTCCAAGAAAAGCAGGAATCTCAAGATGGTAGAATTACACTTTACCCAGATTATAATATTCGTGTGTCTTCACAAAAGAATATATTTGGAGAAAAATTTGTTTTAAGATTACTAAAGAAAAACATGAATATTAGAGGGTTAGCAGAACTTGGTTTTAACCAAACTGATGAAGAAATTAGAAAAAAATTAAACAGAAGAAACAGTATAACAGTTATAGCTGCACCAACAGGTGAAGGTAAAACAACAACCCTTTATAGTATAATTGATTACTTGAATAATCCAAGCATTAACATTACAACAATTGAAGACCCAGTCGAAATTAGAATTCCTGGATTAAATCAAATTGAAATATCAGAAAGATTAAGATTTTCCGATTCATTAAGAACTGTTCTAAGACAAGACCCCGATATTGTTCTTGTAGGAGAAATAAGAGATAAAGAAACTGCAGAAATTGCAATGCAAGCAGGACAAACAGGTCACTATGTTTTATCTACAATCCATACAATAGACAGTATAGAGGTTATTACAAGACTTAGAAAAATGGGTATATCAAATTATGATATTTCAAGTACATTAGCAACATCTATATCACAAAGATTGGTAAGAAAAATTTGCCCAAAATGTGCTATTAAGAGAGAGTTTACTGATAAAGAAAAAGAAATTATTAATAATGTGCTAAAAAAATATGATATGGAAGTTGATTTTAGCGATAAATTTACTTATACACCATCAGGTTGTAAATATTGTAACAATTCAGGATATTTTGAAAGAATCGGTATATTTGAAATTTTAACGTTAACAGATGATTTAAAAGAATTAATAATCAATGGAGCATCAAGTTTAGAGGTTAGAAGACAAGCATTAAAAGATGGATATAGACCATTAGTTGTTGATGGTATTAATAAGGTACTTCAAGGTGTTACAACGTTAGAAGAAGTAAACAAAAAAGTAATATTATATTAGTTGGGGAGATATTTTATGATAAATTTAGACCAAATTTTAAAAGAAGCAATAAGATCAAATGCATCAGATATACATTTAGTAATGGGGAAAAGACCAATGCTAAGAATATCAAAATCTTTAAATGAAATGGAAGATCAGGATATTTTGCAAGAAGATGATATGTATGAAATGTATGATTATTTTGTAAGGGGAAGCTTGGAAAAAGATGAAGAATATCATACAACAAGAAAAATAGATTTTTCTTATGAATTTGATGGAGTAAGATTTAGAGGGAATATTTCATCAGCTGATGAAATTCCTATAGCAACTTTAAGAATTATAAAAAATGAACTTCCAAAATTTGAAGAACTAGGAGTTCCAGATGTAGTAAGAAGAATGATGTATCAACCACAAGGACTAATTCTTGTAACAGGTAAAACTAACTCTGGTAAAACAACAACATTAAATGCATTAATTAATGAAGTAAATGAAAATGTTAACAAAAAAATTCTTTCACTAGAAAAACCAGTTGAATATAAACATACTTCAAAACAATCTCTTGTAGTACAAAAAGAAGTAGGGACAGGTAAGGATGTCTTAACATATAGAGATGGTGTAAAAAATGCATTAAGAGAGGACTGTGATATCCTGGTAATAGGAGAGATTAGAGACAAAGAAACTATGGAAGCGGCAATAGATATGGCAGAATCTGGTCACTTAGTATTAGGAACTCTACATACAAAATCTTGTGCAGAGACAATTGATAGAATAATAAACTTTTATGAAATAAGAGATCAGGGCTCAGTTAAATATTTGCTTGCATCACTTTTAAAACTAATTGTATCACAAAGATTATTAAAAGGAATTGATGATAAACTAGTATTACTTCCAGAGGTTATGGTTGTTGATAATGTTGTTGCAGGATGTATACGAAAAGATAAATTTAGTGTATCAGAACTTGAAGATGCTATACAAAGTAACTTAGGAAAGGGAAATGTAAGCTTAATAAATTCTTTAGCTACACTATATGTTGATAATAAAATTACACTAGATCAAGCAAAATCACAATTAGAAGAAAAGAACTTAGAAATATTAAACAGAACAATAATGCAAATGAAAATGAAAAGAATGTAGATTTTAATTATTGCAGAATGGAGGGTAATTATGCCTATATATAAATATAGAGCTGCAACAAGAACAGGTGATGTTGTTGAGTATAGAACAGATTCACCAAATAAATTTGCACTACTAAACAAACTAAAAACAAATGGATTATATCCAATTTCAATAACATCAATCAATGTTAGAACAGATAAAAAGGCAAAGAAACAAAAAAGAAATATTGAAACCAGTAACAGTATTTTAAAACAAGTTAGAACAGAACAAATTAAAAAAAGTATGGATAGCAAAGAAAGTTGGTTCAAGAGAGCAGATAATGCCTTACAAAAGAATAGAGCAATTAAAAAGAGAGACATTGTTGTTTTTACACAGAATTTTTATTTATTAAAAAAGGCTGACTTTAATAATATACATGCTCTATCAACAGTTATAGAAACGATTGAAAATCCTACACTAAAGGCAATAGTTGAAGATATTTTGTTAGGTGTTGAAGCTGGAGAAAACATGTATACAACAATGGAATACTATGGATCAGTTTTTCCACCTATATATATTAATATGATTAAGGTTGGAGAAATGTCTGGATCACTTACAAATGCATTGCAACAGGCAGTAGAATACCTAGAAAGTTCAGAAGCCTTAAATAAAAAGATAAGAGAAATTTTAATACCAAACTTGGTACAGTTTTTACTATTAATAGTTCTTGCAGTAATTGGAACAGTTATTGCAGTACCAATGATACAAAATGCTTTTGATGCATTTGGTTCATCAGCACAACTACCTGCAATAACAATAGCGTTTTCTAATTTCCTAGATTGGATAAGTAAAATATGGTATATTCCAGTGGGCATAATTGTGGCAATTGTAGCAATAATTATGGTTTATATAAGAACACCAAAAGGAAAATATAAGTTTCATTATTTTAAATATAAAATGCCTGTCTTTGGAAAATTAATATATGCAATAGATTTCTCAAGATTAATACAATCTATTTTACTAAATTTAAAAAATGGACAAAGAATACAAGAAGCCTTAGAAACAAGTAGAAATATTTCAAACAATTTGGTTATGCTATCATTAATTGAAACAGCAATAAATAACATAACTGTTGGACAGAGCTGGATAGAACCTTTTGAACAATCTGGACTTTCAACTCCAATGATAACGGAAATGTTAAAAATAGGAATGCAAACAGACTTGGTTGAAATGATGGAAAAATTAAATGATTATATGCAAATAGATATAGATAATATTATGCAAAAAGTAATAAAAGTTTTACCACAAATTGTACAAATTTTTGTAGGAATAGTTTTAATATTTGTTGTTGTTGTTGTATTAGTACCTATGATTCAAGCATATATGGGAGGCTGGATGCTAGAAGATTATGCTAGTGATTTGCTATAAAATTAATAAAAATATGAAAAATCCACTTGAATTAGTGGATTTTTTTATTGCATTTGCTTGTATAAATTACAGTTATATGGTACAATATATTCGTGAAAAAATAGAAATAGAAGGAATTTTATGTTAAAAGAGAATATAAAAAATTATGATTTAGACGAACTAAAAGAAAAAATGGAAACCCTACGGAGAAAAGAAATACAGAGCAGAACAAATCTTTCACTGGATTTATAAAGAAAATGTTACAAGTTTTGATGAAATGGCCAATTTACCTGAATCCCTAAGGGAGAAGCTAAAAGAAAATTTTGATTTACATGTTTTCAAAATCATAAGAAAACAAGAATCAAAAGACGGAACAAAAAAATATTTATTTGATATATTAGATAATAATGCAATAGAATCAGTTTTAATGGAATATAAACACGGAAAGACAATATGTGTTTCATCACAAGTTGGGTGTAAAATGGGATGTAAGTTTTGTGCCTCAACAGGTGTGAAATTTGCAAGAAGCCTAGAAGCGGGGGAGATTGTAGAACAACTTTTAGCAATCGAAAGAGATGAGAATGTTCACATTTCAAACCTAGTATTCATGGGAATAGGAGAACCATTAGATAATTTTGATAATGTGATGAAAGCAATAAAGCTATTAAATAACCCAAAAGGAATAAATATGGGAGCAAGACATATTAGTATATCAACAAGTGGGTTAGTACCAAATATTTACAAATTGGCAGATGAAAATATTCAATGCACATTATCTATTTCACTTCATAGTAGTAGCAATGAAAAAAGAAGTAGCATGATGCCAGTAAATAATCTATACAATATACAAGAATTAATGAAGGCATGTAGGTATTATATCGAAAAAACAAACAAGAGAATATCTTTTGAATACGCTTTAGCAAAAGATAATAACGATAATCTTCAAGATGCACAAGACCTAGTAAAATTATTACGTGGAATGTTATGCCATGTAAACCTAATACCAATAAATAAAATAGACAATGGTAAATATACAAAAAGCACAAACGAAAATATAATTAAATTTAGAGATTACTTAAATGCACACGGAATAGTAGCAACAATACGTAGAGAATTAGGCTCAGATATAGATGCAGCATGTGGTCAACTTAGAAAAAAAGAGGTGAGTAAATGAAAATATATGCCGACACAGATATAGGAATGGTAAGACAATCTAATCAGGATGCTTATTATATATCAGAGGAAAACGACAATTATAAATTATGCATTTTAGCAGACGGCATGGGAGGATACGCAGGAGGAGAAGTTGCAAGTAGATTAGCATGTATGAGTGCAGCAGAATATATAAAAGATAATTTTGATAATAGCAAAACATATGCAAAAGAAGAACTTTTAGAAATTGTAAAAAGAGCAATGGAATACTCAAATAAAATTGTATATGATAAATCTTGCCAAATAGAAGATTTAGAACAAATGGGTACTACATTAGAGATTTGTTTAATATATAATAATAGAGTATATATAGGACATATTGGCGATAGTAGAATTTACAGAATAAGACAAGACATAATGAGAAAGATAACAGTAGACCATAGTTATGTTCAAAAACTTGTAAAAGACGGAACAATAACTAAGGAAGAAGCTATTCACCACCCAAAGAAAAATATGCTTATGAAAGCAATACGGTTGTGAAGAAACAATTGAACCAGATGTAATGGTTAAAGGCTTTAATCCAAATGACATAATTTTAATTTGCTCTGATGGATTAACTAATATGATAGCAGAACAAGAAATATATAATATTGTAATAGAAGATACTGAAAATGCAACAAAGAACCTAATCAAAAAAGCTAAAGAACTAGGTGGATTAGATAACATTACAGTAATAATAATAAAAAATTAAAACACGAAATTCACATGAAAGGAACGTGAAAATAAATGAATTTAGAGGGAAAACTATTAGGAAGCAGATATGAAATTATAGAGAAAATTGGAAATGGCGGAATGGCAACAGTTTACAAAGCAAAAGACCTTGTACTAAAAAGATATGTTGCTGTAAAAATTCTAAGAGAAGAATATACAACAGATAATGAATTTATAAAAAGATTTAATACAGAAGCAGAATCAGCAGCAAGTCTAACACATCCTAACATTGTATCTGTATATGATGTTGGAAAAGAAGGAAACCTATATTACATTGTAATGGAACTAATAAAAGGAAAAACACTAAAAGAAATAATTGTTGAAGATGGAAGAATGGGCTGGAAATGGTCAGTTAAAATAGCAAAACAAATAGCACAAGCCTTAGAAACAGCACATAGAAATAACATTATTCATAGAGATATAAAACCACATAACATAATAATTACAGAAGATGGAACAGCAAAAGTAACAGACTTTGGAATTGCAAAAGCAGTTTCAAACTCAACAATAACAGCATTTGGAACAACAATAGGCTCAGTACATTATTTTTCACCAGAACATGCACGTGGTGGCTATACAGATGCAAAATCTGACCTTTACTCATTAGGTGTTGTATTATATGAAATGGTAACAGGAAGAGTTCCATTTGATGCAGATACACCAGTATCTGTTGCATTAAAACATATGCAAGAAAAACCAGTACCACCAATTGAATTAAACCCAGCAATACCACAAAGCTTAAATGATTTAATTTTAAAAGCAATGGAAAAAGATCCAAATATGAGATATAGTACAGCAACAGAGATGATAGAAGACTTAGATAAAATATTAAAAAATCCTGAAGCTGAAGTTGGTGTTGTGGATAAAAGCCAAGCAAGAGCTAGAAGAATACAACAAGAAGATAATCAAACAAATCAAAGTAAGTTTGCAAAGTTTAAAAAATATTTAGAAGAACACAAAGGTGTAAAAATAGCATTAATAGTAGCAATTTTCCTAATAGTATTTATAGCAAGCATAGGAATAACATTAGGAGTACTAAATTCAGGAAAACCAAAAGACATATTACTACCAAACTTTACAAACTTAATACTAGATGAAGCAAAAGCCAAAGCAGAAGAAGTAAAATTGAATTTGAATGTATCAGAAGAAAAATATGATGTTCAAATAGAAGAAGGAAAAATTATTTCACAAGACCCAAAATATCAACCAAACTTTACAGTAAAAGAGGGAAGCACAGTAAATGTAGTTGTAAGTAAGGGGCAAGAAATAGTAAAAGTTACAAAACTTGTTGGTAAAACTAAAGATGAAGCAAGAAAAGAACTAAAAGACTTGGGCTTAGAGATGGAAATAGAAGAAGTAAATAGTGATGATGTTGAACCAGGTATAGTAATAGAACAAGATAAACAAGAAGGTGAAGAAGTTCTTGCAGGAACAAAAATTAAATTAAAAGTAAGTTTAGGAATAGAGAAAGTAGAAGTTCCAGATTTAAAAGGACTTTCAGAAGATGAAGCAAAAGCAAAAATTACAGAAGCAAAATTAAAATGGATAAGAACTGATAAAATAAAAGACTCAAGCAAAGGAACAGGTGTTGTTGAACAAAACATATCTCCAAAAAGCATGGTAGATAAAAACACAGAAATTTCAATAACAATAAATGAATATCAAAAAATTACACAAGGTACAATAAACATTGACGTAGCAGAACTTACAGGATATACACCAAAATACAAAAAAGTTGAAGATGGAAAAGACGAAGATGGAAAAACAAAATATAAAGATGTTTTAATACCACCAGAAAAAGTAAAAATTAAAGTAACTGTTAATGATGAACAAGTAACAGAACAAGAAGTAAGTGAAGATGAAAAAGCTCTTCAAGTAAACTTTGATGGAGAAGGAACAGTTAGAATAAAAGTTATAATTGATGGAAGCACAAAGAAAACAGTAGACATGAACTTGAATTCAGAAACAACAAAAAACATTCCTTAGAAATATATAAAAACATAATTTAAGGGGCGTATAGCATACGCCCCAAAAAACAATAAAAGGAGAATAAAATGGGATTTTTTGACAAATTAAAACAAGGTTTAGGAAAAACACGTGATTCTCTAAATGATAAAATAAACAGCGTTTTTAGCAATTTTAGAAAAGTAGATGAAGACTTACTAGAAGAATTAGAAGAAATTTTAATAATGTCTGATATAGGAGTTGAAACAGCAACAGAAATAATTTCTAAATTAAGAAATAGAATTAAGCTAGAAAAAATTACAGATGAACAAGGTGTTAAAAATGCATTAAAAGAAGAAATGCAAAAAATATTAGACAAAGTACCAAATGGGCTAGAACTAAAAACCAAACCAGCAGTAATTCTAGTTGTTGGTGTAAATGGAGTTGGTAAAACAACATCAATTGGAAAAATAGCTAATAACCTTAGAAAACAAGGAAAGAAAGTTGTAGTTGCAGCAGCAGATACATTTAGAGCAGCAGCAGTTGAACAGTTAGAGATATGGGCAAAGCGTGCAGATGTGGATATAGTGAAAAAAAATGAGGGATCAGACCCAGCATCTGTAGTTTATGATGCAATAAAAATTACAAAAGAAAAAAATGCAGATGTATTAATATGTGATACAGCAGGAAGATTACACACAAAAAAATACTTAATGGACGAGCTATTAAAAATAGGTAAAGTAATAGAAAAAGAATTACCAGATGCAGAAAAAGAAACATTAATGGTAATAGATAGCACAACAGGACAAAATGCAATTATACAAGTAAAAGCCTTTAAAGAAGTTGTTCCAATTACAGGACTAGTACTTACAAAGCTTGATGGAACTGCAAAAGGTGGAGTTGTTATAGGAATTGTAAATGAAAATTCTATACCAGTAAAATTCGTTGGTGTAGGTGAAAAAATAGATGACATGGAGGTCTTTAACTCAAAAGATTTTGTAGATGCAATTATTTAGATGGAGGTCTTTAATGAAAAGAGTAAAAAAAAGAGTAATATTTGTAACATTATTTATAATAGCATTTGCCATATATAGTTATATAAATGTTAGAGGCGAATACTTACAAATACTTGGAATTGGCTCAAAATATGTAGAAATTTTTAAACACAACTTAATGCAAAGAATATATGTATTCTTAATTAGTTTTGCTATAATTTATTTACTTACATATGTAACAACAGCTTTTATAAAAAAAGGTTTAAGGAAGTTCTTTGAAGAAGATAAAAAAGAAATGCCAAAACTTCCTAATAAATCAATATCTTTTGCATTTGCAACTATTGCAGGAATATTATTTTCAAACATAATTACAGAAAAAGCAATACTTGCTTTTAACCACACACCATTTTGGGAAACAGAGCCAGTATTTAACTTAGATATAGGTTACTACATATTCCAAAAACCATTTATAGAAGCAGTGCTTTATAGCTTTATAGTTGTAATGGCAGTAATGTGTGTATATATAATATTTTATTATGTTATATGCTTCCATAAATTCTTTAACCAAGGAATTAACATGGAAACATTAAAAACAAATACTTTTATAAAGCAAATAGTAGCAACAATATTCTTTATACTATTAGCCCTAGCAGCACTTTCAATACTTATGGTACAAGATATAGTACTTGGCAAATTCACACAAACAGGAAATGGAACAACTCTATATGGGGCAGGTTTTATAGATGTAACTATAAAAAAATGGGGATACATTATATTCTCAGCATTTATAGTAATATGTGGAATTCGTGCAATAAGAAAATGTAAAAAAGGCGAATTTAGAAAAGCATGTTATAAAATATTAGAAATACCAATATATTTAGTAGTTTTATTTGGTGTAATACTTATAGCAGATGTTACCTACGTAAATAACAATGAATTAGATAAACAAAAACAATATATAAGTAAAAATGTTGAATTTACTAAAAAGGCATATGACATTGATATAGATGAAATAGACTTACAAAGTACAGGAACAATAACAGCAGATGATATTAAAGAAAATTCAGAAGTAATAGAAAACATAAACATATTCAACAAAACAAGAGTGCTATCACACTTAGAAGAATATCAAACAAATTTAGGATATTATACATATAATTCAACAGGAATAGGACTATATAATATTGATGGAAAGAGCAGTTTAGTATATGTAAGTCCAAGAGAAATTAAGAGTAATGAAACAAGAACATACAGTAATAAAACATATGAATATACACATGGATATGGAGCAATTATAACATCAGCATCAACTACAAATGAAAACCGGGACATTAAAGTATTTACAAAGTTCATTTAATGATGACAATCAAGCTGTAAAAATCACAGAGCCTAGAATATATTTTGGACTTCAAACAAATGATGCAATTGCAATAAATAGTAAAGATAATACAGAATACGATTACCCAATATCTAGCACAAAAAGTAGCTATAATACATATAACGGAGAAGCGGGAGTAACACTAGGATTTTTTGATAGATTAGTACTTGGTATAAAAGAGGGAAATATAAAACTAGCATTTTCAAAAAACATATCAAATGATAGCAATATAATAATAAAAAGAAATATACTAGAAAGAGTAAAAAAAGTAATGCCATATTTGGAATACGATAAAAATCCATATATGGTAATAACAGACGAGGGAAGGCTTGTATGGGTAATAGATGCATATACAACATCAAATAGCTACCCATATTCACAAATTACAAACCTACCACAAGAAAATGGAACAATAAAGAAAATCAATTATATAAGAAATTCAGCTAAAATATTAATAGACAGTTTTGATGGAACAATGAAGTTCTATATAACAGATAAATCAGACCCAATAATAATGTCATATTGGAAGATGTATCCAAGTTTATTTGAAGACATAAATGCAGAAATTCCAGAAGATATTGCAAAGCATTTTGTTTACCCAGAATACCTTTATAGTATTCAAGCAGATGTTTTGAAACAATATCATCAAGTACAACCAGAAGTACTATTTAGATCAGATGATGTTTGGAACACAGCAAAGGAAAACACCAGTAAGGTTACAACACTTGTAGGAACTGATATTAAACCATACTATACAGCAGTAAAAACAGTGGATAACAGCAAAACAATATTAGGACTAGTTTTACCATATACAATAAATGAAAAACAAAATATAAATGCATATTTGGTAGGTTCATATGATGGAAATGGTAAAAAAACATTAAAATTATACAAGTTCAACAAAGATACAGCCATACTTGGAACATTACAGCTAGATACACTAGTAGAGCAAGATGAAAAAATTTCAGCAGAACTAAAATCAATAGAAGTTACAGGAACTAAAATAGAGAAAAACATTATAGTAATACCAGTAAACAATACACTTCTATACGTAGAACCAATATTCCAAGTCCTTCAAAATGAAAACAAAACAGCACCAATACTAAAAAAAGTAATTGTGGCATCAGGAAACAAAGTTGCAATAGGAGACACATTAGAAAAGGCTTTGGTAAATCTTCTATCACAAGAAGCAGTAAGCATAAAGATAGAAACAGATAACATAGACGATTTGATAGAAGAAATAATAAAGGCTAACAATAATCTAACAGAATCAAATAAAAGTAACGACTGGGCACTTATTGGACAAGACATAGAAAAATTACAATCATTAATAAATCAACTTGAAAAATTAAACGAAGAGGCTAAAAAAGAACAGGCAAGTCAAATAGAACAAGTAACGGAATAAAAACGAAAAAAACACCCAAAATATAAATGGGTGTTTTTTTATGAGAAATAAAAAGGAAATAATAAAAAGAAATTTCATAGCAGGAATGGCAAAAGGAGTAGGAATGGGAATAGGGTTTAGCATAATATCTGCTATAATCGTATACATCTTACAAAAAATAATAAAGTTAAATATACCAGCAATAAGTGATTATATAACAGATATAGTTGCAATTGTGCAAAAGAACTTATAATTTGCTTAGAGAAGAAAATCTTAGTGTTCTTGAAATTATAAAAAAAGTGTGTTAAAATGGTTATGTTAACAATAGTAACTCCGTTTTCAAAAGCAAAGTACATCAGGTGTAAAATAACTATTTTAAGGAGGAAAGAGCATATGAAGTTTGACAAAATTATGTTTTGCGATTATGACATAGTTCGGTTTATTACCAAAAGTCATTTAGTCGCAAAAGACGGAAGCTTCATGACAATGTCAGTTACGACAGAGAAAAATCTCGAATTAATGATTTTTCTTGGGGAGAATGAAACAGGAGATGGATATGAGGTACGTGTTTACAAAAACAAGCCAACCGACAAATACAGACCACATCAGTCAGACGAAGTAATAAGCTATGAAGAAAATGATGAATATGCAAAATTCATTTTCGATGCGTATTACAAAGCAAGAGACTTCGTTTATACACTCTCATATCACCACTCGGAATACAACATAAGGCCAGTAAGAAAAATCAACGAAAAAAATAACTGATGGCAAATCGGGGGATATATTTATACCCCCGATTTTTTTTACAAAAAGCATTGACATTTTCTTTTATAAAATATACAATAAAGAAAACAAAAGGGGGAGATGTTATGATAGAAGTTTCAACCTCAATTTTAAATGTTGACGAAAAAGAAGCTATGAAGGCTTTTTACGATTTAGAAGTTGCGAAAACAGATTATTACCACATAGATGTTATGGATGGTAAATTTGTACGGAAATGATACATCAGTTCTTATGTATGGCTATGCAAGTAGTATAAAACAAATGTCTAACATACCATTAGATATTCACTTAATGGTAGAGGATACAAAAGACTATATAGACCAATATATTGCACTAAGTCCACATTTTATCACAATTCATTATGAAGTTTTTAATGATAAAAAGCAATTAAAGGAAACAATAGAATACATAAAGCAAAATGGAACTCAATGTGGTTTAGCAATAAAACCCGATACAAAGGTCGAAGAAATATATGAATTTTTACCATACATAAGTTTACTACTAGTTATGACAGTTGAACCTGGAAAAGGAGGACAAAAACTAATTTCAAAAACAATAAAGAAAATAAGCAAATTAAAAGAATATTTGTATCAAAACAATTTAGAAACATATATAGAAGCAGATGGAGGAATAAACGGAGAAAATGTGAAGGAACTTAAGGAAGCTGGAGTTGATATCGTAGTTGCAGGAAGTTATATAATAAATTCAGAAGACTATGCAAAATCTATAAAAGAGTTAAAAAAATAGTAGTTTTCCACAGGATAACCTGTGGAAAACTACTTATTTTATTTATTTGCTTTTCTATTAAGTACTGTAAATAAGACTTCTCCAATTGAAATCAACATAACCACAAACATTACAGCAGAGCCAAATACAGGAATTATACTAATTAAATATAATATACCAGTTACAGCTAATAATTTAACATAAGGATTTGCTTTGAATTTCAATGTATTTACAATGTTATTTAAAAATAGAGGTAAAGCAATTGCACATACAAATAAGAATACTGCAACAAATGCAAACGCTAAAGATACTCCAATTCCTGATATACATAGAAGAACAAATAAAACAAACATTATAAAGAATGAAGCAAGTCCTATACCTAAATTAATAAATGTATGAGAAACTGTAATACTTGGAAGCTTCTCTATAGCATTTGGAGCATAGCGTTTTGCTAAGAATACTACAGCAAAAACATAAACAAGTAATGTAAATAAACCAATTACTAGTTTTGAAAATGTTACTTTATTTTCATTATGCTCAACAAAATCAGTAACTTCAACTTTACCTGTAACAACTTTATCAGGGATAGTTACTTCTGACTTTGTTCCATATTTTAAATCACCGTAAATAACACAAATTTCATCATTATCATTTTTAAATTTCAAATCTTTTGCATTAATATTTGCATTTCCGTTAACTTTACCTGAGAATGTAAAGCTGTCAGCACTACTTACAGTAAGATTTTCATTAACTTTAAAATCAGAATCTGTTACTAAAGATTCTCCAGCAGTAATGTAAGCATTTCTATAAACTAAACCTGAAAGGTTTGCTTTGTTTGCATTTAAATATAAATCTCTTTCAATATAAGAATAGTAATTCATATTAAAATTTTTAGCTGTGGCATAAACAGATCCCTTTACTTGACCATTTATAGTTACATCTGATGAACTAAGGAAAATATTTCCTTCTATAACAGAATTTTGTTCAATATTTACATTTGAAGCAAGAACATATAAATCTCCATGGATTTCAGATTCTGCTTGTAAAGTAAAGCTATTTGCTAAGACATAAACATTTCCATAAATGATAGATTTTGAATTTGTTGATGCAATCATGTAATTTCCTTTTTTATCCTTTTCATTTGAGTAAACAACATCAGATTCAATAACAACATCATTTGAAAGAACAAATAAGTCGCCTGAAATTACACCACCACCAATTCTAGGGTTTGTAACAAACTTAGTTGATGTAGAAGCAAATACATTTCCGTTAACTACATCACTTAAAGAGAATGATTCAGAGTCATAAACGTATTTGTCTTCATTAATTGTTTGGAATTTCTCTGTTGTTTTTTCTTCATCAGCTACAGGTGCAGTAAGCAAAACTGTATTATCTGTTGCAAATACAGCAGATGAAAGAAGAAGCATTGCTAGAACCAAACATAAAAAAAACTTTTTAAATTTAAACATAAAAACCTCCTAAAAATTTAAATTAATTATGAATAGATAATATAACAAAAGGGGAGTTTTGTCAATGAAAATCGAGGCAAAAATAAAAAAAGATGTGCTTAATTTTAGCACATCTGAAATGAATTATTTATCTTTAACAACTTCTTTTAAAGCTCCTAGGCTAGATAAAGCATTTGTTGCTTCGAAAGGAATAAATACTTTGTTAGCATCTCCTTTTGCAATTTCTTGTAAAGCTTCTAATGATTTTAATTGAATTAATTTATCATCTGGGTTAGATTTCTTAATTGATTCATAAATCATTTGAATTTCTTGAGCTTTTGCAACAGCAACTTCACGAATTGCTTCAGCTTCACCGGCAGCTCTTCTTATTTGAGCTTCTTTATCAGCTTCAGCTTGTAATATAGCAGCTTGTTTTTGACCTTCTGCAAGTGTTATAGCAGCTTGTTTTTCACCTTCAGCTTGTAAAATTGCAGCTCTTTTATTTCTCTCTGCATTCATTTGTTTTTCCATTGCATCACGAATGTCTGCAGGAGGTGTAATATCTTTAACTTCAACACGATTTACTTTACAACCCCATTTACTAGTCGCTTCATTTAATAATACTCTTAATTGGTTATTTATTAAATCACGAGAACTAAATGTTGAGTCTAAATCCATTTTACCAACAATATCACGAATAGTTGTAATAGCTAAGTATTCAATACCTCTTCTTAAAGATTGAATTTCATATACTGCCTTAGCTGGATCTGTTATTTGATAGAACACAACAGTATCTATTGTCATTGTAACATTATCTTCTGTAATAACTCCTTGAGGTGGAACATCAAGAGTTTGTTCTTTTAAACTTACAACACTACGAACGTGGTCAACAAAAGGAATAATAATTGTAAGTCCTGCATCTGCTATTTTATGAAATCTACCTAATCTTTCAATAATGTAAACTTCAGCTTGTCTTACGATTTTAATAGACTTAATTGCTATAAATAATAATAGTAATAAAATTATTAATAAAACTATTTGCATAAATTTTACCTCCTAAAAAATCTCTTCCTTAACCATTATACTATAAAAAGCATAAAAAAGGAAGAGAATTGGCAAAATTTACATAAAATTAATTGTAATTTAGTTTACATATGAAAAACCGCCCAATCTCGCCTTAGGTTATATATGTTTTGTTCTCAAGAAAAAATCGAAATGGCTACGAGGGTCACGAGTGAAGCCGTTGGCTCTTCGATTCTTTTCTTTCGAAAAAAATATATAACCCCTGCGTTGGGCTACTTAGTATTCTTAAATAATTTAACCAGATAATAAATTTAATTTTCTACAATTATTTTTGCAATTTTATAAATCAAATCAATTTTTTCTGGTGGACAATTTTTTAGTAAATCCGTAAATGCTGTATTTAAATAAGCAGAAGAAGTAGGTGAAATATCCTCAAGTACATAACTTAAGGAAACATCTAATAAGCCACATATTTCTGCTAGTCTTTTCATATTAATTTCTGTAGAGCCACATTCAACTCTACTAATGTAAGCAACTGAAACATCAAGCATTTCAGCTAATTTTTCTTGTGTTATTTTTTTATCAAGCCTTGCTTGCTTTAATCTCATACCTATAATACTATAATTAAGTTTCATATATTATTCCTCCTTATTCGTTTTGAATATAGCATTACAAACTAGAAAATTACAGAAACACAAAAGTAAATATTTACTAGCAGTAAAAATATGATATGCAGAAATTAAGAAATTATTAATAAAATGAAAAAAGTTTTAAAAAAACACTTGCGGGAATTATGTAAACATGTTATAATAATCAAGTTGCATGCATTTAGCATGTAAATAAAAATATAAAGGGGAAAATGATATGTTTAAAAACACTAAGAAAGAAGACCAGCAAATTCCCAAAAAGTTTCAGGAAATTCTGTCAGTAGAAGAAGCTAAGGAATTTCGTGACCGGAAGTTCCGTGACATTCCGGACTATGGAGAGACCAAAGAGCAGATTTTCAAAGCCATCAACAAGTATGTGAATAGCGAATTCAGTTTCCCAATCTATCTTTATGATAAAAAGGGAGACCATGTATTTTCGTTACATTCACAAGCACAGGCAGAAGCAGAAGAAAAGGGCTATGTCTTTGAAAGAGATGACAGAGGCTGCATTTCAATCAACATCAAGAAGTAAACATTTTCTCGGCAAATCCACGAAGAATTCTTCGTGGATTTTTTTATAGTTTTGTCCCTTTTTCTTGACTATTTTCGACTTTTGATATATTATATTAAAATCGAGAGAAAAGGGGATTTTTAGATGTATTTAAAGAGATTAGAATTGCAAGGGTTTAAGTCTTTTGCAGATAAAACAGTATTAGAATTTATGCCTGGTATTACCACAGTTATTGGACCAAATGGATCTGGTAAAAGTAATATTTCAGATAGTATTAGATGGGTTCTTGGAGAGCAAAGTATGAAGTCTTTAAGAGGTAGCAAATCTGAGGACATTATTTTTGCAGGAACACAAAGTAGAAAGTCTTTAGGTTTTGCAGAAGCTTCTATAGTTATAGATAATTCAGATGGAAAACTTCCTATTGAATTTGGTGAAGTGGTTGTTACAAGAAGAATTTTTAGAAACGGGGAAAGTGGATACTTTATAAACAAAACACCATGCAGATTAAAAGATGTACTAGAGCTATTTATGGATACAGGTATTGGTAAAGATGGATATTCAATAATTGGGCAAGGTAAGATAGATGAAATTTTAAGCAACAAATCTGAAGATAGAAGAAACATATTTGAAGAAGCTGCAGGTATTGTAAAATACAGAGCAAGAAAGAATGAGGCAGAGAAAAAGCTAGAACAAACAAAACTAAACTTACTTAGAATTAATGATATTTTATCAGAAATTGAAGCAAATATTGAACCACTAAAAAATCAATCAGAAAAAGCAAAGAAATATTTAAGTTTAAGAGAAGAACTAAAATCAATAGAAATAGGGCTATTCCTATATAATATTGACACATACAAAACAAAGCTTGAAGAATTAATGAAAGATATAGATGTAATAAACTCTCAAAAAACAGATGAAGAGAGCAGGCTTTCTGTGCTTCAAAATTTAAAAGAAAATCTTAGAAACGAATTGGAAGAAGTAATTGCAAAAATTGAAGAAACACAAAACTTAGGTTTTGAAAGTGAAAAGAAAATAGAACAGATAAATTCTGAAATAAATGTTCAAAATGAAAGAATGGCAAACAACCTTCAAAACCGCGAAACATATTTAAAAGAGATAGAAGAATTAGAAACTAGAAACAAAGAAATACAAGAAGAAAAGGAAAATAGAACAAGCAAAAAAGATAATTTAATGGCAAACAGAGAAAAATTTGCAAAGGAACTAGAAGAAAAAGAAGCAAAACTAAATGAGATTTCAAGCAAACTTACAGAAGAAGAAAAGAAAATTGAAGAAAAAAAGAAAAAGGTTGAAGAAAACACAGAAGTAAAATATGAAAATAGAGAAAAAATAAATACAATAGAAATAAACAATGAAAACTTAAGTAAACGTGAAAGAACAGTAAAAACAGAAATACAAGATACAATATCAAAATTAGATGAAAAAAGAATGATAAAATCTGACCTTCTAAAAACATTTAATGAAAAAGAACTAAGAAGAAGTGAATGTAAAAATAGATTAGAGGAAATAAAGGAAAAACGTGAAGCGGCAACATCAAAAATAGAAGAATATAAAAACAAAATAAATAAGCTAACAACAGAACTAAGAATAAAAGATTCAAAACAAAAATTCTTAAGCGAAATGGAAAAGGAAAAAGAAGGCTACTCAAGAGCAGTAAAATCAATACTTTTAGAGTGTGAAAAAGATGCAAAACTAAACAAAGGTGTTAAAGGAGTTTTAGCAAATCTTATAACAGTTCCGGAAGAATATCAAACAGCAATTGAAATGGTGCTAGGTCAAACTTTGCAAAACATAGTTACAGAAACAGAAGAAGATGCAAAAAAATTAATAGAATATTTAAGACAAAACAGCTTAGGAAGAGCAGCATTCTTACCAATTTCATCAGTAAAAGGAAAAACAATAGATAGACTTGTAACAAATGGAAAACAAGGAGTAATAGGCATTGCAGCAAAACTAATACAAACAGATAAAAAGTATGAAGGTATTGTAGCAAACTTACTTGGAAGAACAGTAATTGTAGAAGACATGGATACAGCAATAGTACTTGCAAGACAAAACAACTACAGCTTTAAAATAGTTACACTAAAAGGAGATATAATTAACCCAAGTGGAGCAATATCTGGTGGTTCAACAACACAAAAAACAACAAGTATAATAGGAAGAACAAATCAAATAAAAGAATTAGAAAAAGAAATTGAAAAAATTAATAAAGAAATTGAAAAAATCGCTAATGAAAAAGAAGAATATGAAACATCAATAGAAGACCTACTTGAGGAAGTTACAAATATAGAACAAACAAGCCAAGAAATAGAAATAGAATATGCAACAGAAAAGCAAAGAATAGAAACACTAGAAGAAGCAATATCAAGCTTAGAAGCAAAGCTACAAAAGTTAAAGAATGAAACAGCAGAAATAGAAAAAACTATAGAAAGTAACGAAACAGAAAAAGCAGAAATAAAACAAAATTCATTAAACTTAGAAGAAGAAACAAACAGCTTAAATCAAGAAATTCAATGCTTTGCAGAGAAGAATAAAGAAAATCAGAAATACATAGATGATTTAAACTTTGATATAACAAACTTAAAAATATCAGTAAGTTCATTCGATGAAAGCAATAACTCATTAGAAGAGATACTTGCAAGAATAGATGCAGAAATAGAAGGAAATGTAAGCAAAATAGCAAGCAAAAAAGCACAAAGTGAATCATGTTTAAAAGAGAATGAGCTACTTGCAAATGCAATAGAAGAATATAAAAAGCAAATAGAACAAATCAAATTAGAAGTAAGCACAAGTTCAGATACAGTAGAAAAATTAAAACAAGAAAAGATAAATAAAAATAATGCCATAACAAAAACTGAAAACGAAATAGAAGAAAAATATAGCATAATAGAAGAAATAAAAAATCAAGCAAATAAATTAGAAGTTAAAAAATCTAAAATAGATGTTGAACTTGAGCAAATAATAAACAAAATGTGGGAAGACTATGAAATAACACCAAACACAGCAGGAGAGTATAAAAAACCAAATAATATTGCAGAAACAACAAAACAAGTAAAAGGTTTAAGAGATGAAATTAAAAATCTTGGCAGTATCAATATAGACTCAATAGAGGAATACAAACAAACAAAAGAAAGATACGACTATATGTGTGAACAACGTTTAGACCTAGAAAATGCAAGCAGTAAACTAAAAAAAATAATACAAGACATGACAAAAATAATGAAGGAACAATTTGAAACACAATTCAAAGTAATAAATAAAAACTTTGGAGAAGTATTCCAAGAACTATTTGGTGGAGGAAAGGCAGAATTAAAATTAACAGATGAAAATGACATACTAAACTGCGGAATAGAAATAGAAGTTCAACCACCAGGAAAGAAACTTCAAAACATGAGCTTATTATCAGGAGGAGAAAGAGCATTTACAGCAATAGCACTACTTTTTGCAATATTAAAAATAAACCCAGCACCATTCTGTGTACTAGATGAAATAGAAGCAGCATTAGATGATGTAAACGTATATAGATTTGCAGAATACTTAAAGAAATTCACTTCACAAACACAATTTTTAGTAATAACACACAGAAAAGGAACAATGGAAGCAGCAGACACAGTATATGGAATAACAATGGAAGAAAGTGGAATAAGTAAACTACTTTCAATGAAACTTGCAAAAAATTGACAAAAAGACTTGAAAAAGAAAAAATAATATTATATAATATGAGCACCGCCTTTCAGAGAGGAGGTGAATATGACTTCTTTTGATTTAATCTTTTTCCTAATTGTTCTAATTTTGGGACAAAACAAAGATAAAGATAATGACCAAAAAGATTAGTGTGGAAACATACATAATCGGAGTAGTAGTGTGGGAAGCTACTACTTTTTTAGCATAAAAAAACAATAGGCATTGGGAATACCTATTGTGAATATGACTTCTTAATAAACGATAATTCGCTTACACTACATATATATTACTACATAAAAATCATTTTGTCAAGACAAATTCATAAAAAAATAAAAATTTACAAAAAAACAATAAAAATTAAAACTTTTGTTTGACAATTAGTAATTTATGTGATAATATAGTAGCAAATATTTTTAAAGGGAGAGGATAGCATATGAGAAAAAAGGACCCAAACGAATTAAATAAGAGAGAAAAAGCTATATTAAAATATATAGAAAAAGCCGTTATGGAAAACGGATATCCACCATCAGTTAGAGAAATAGGAAAAGCAGTAGGCTTAAGCTCTACAGCTACAGTACACACATATATTCAAGGTCTAGCAAAAAAAGGATATATTAAAAAAGAAGACCAAAAGGGAAGAACTTTAAAACTATTAAAAGGTGGTTTAGAAGGACAAGAAAAAATACAAGAAAAACCAGTATATAACGGAAAAGAGCTAGTTGATGTACCAGTTATAGGAAAAATAACAGCAGGAGCACCAATTTTAGCAGTTGAAAATATTACAGATACGTTCCCAATTCCAGTAGATTTTATTGGAAACAGCGAAAGCTTCATGCTTACAGTTAGAGGAGAAAGCATGATAGAAGCAGGAATATTAGATGGAGATTATATATTAGTAAAAAAACAAGATATAGCAATGAATGGGGAAATAGTTGTTGCATTAATAGGAGAAGAAGCAACAGTAAAAACTTTTTATAAAGAAAAAGATCATATACGTCTTCAACCAGAAAACAGTACAATGGATCCAATAATAGTTCCAGACTGTAAAATACTAGGAAGAGTTGCCGGAGTATTTAGAAAAATGTAGTTAGCTTTATGTATATAAAATAATATGAACACAAATAATATAACTTATAGAGGTGTTCATATGAAAGAGAAAAAGAAGAAAAATACTACAAAATACGGCGAATTCGTCTGCTCAGCCTATCATTGGCTACCAATAGAAAAGCAAAAAGAGCAGGCAGAAAAGATGGAAAATATAACTAAAATTTCAAAAAAACAGTAATAATAATTACCTTACCATAATATACATTAATTAAAGTTTAGTACAAACGTTAAATTATGGGAGGTAATTATTTTTATGGAGAATATGGGAGTATATGAAGACATTAAAGCAAGGACAGATGGTGATATATATGTTGGTGTTGTTGGTCCAGTAAGAACAGGAAAATCAACATTTATTAAGAATTTTATGGACTTACTAGTTATACCAAACATTGAAAATAGCTATAAAAGAGAAAGAGCAAGAGATGAGCTTCCACAAAGTGCTGCTGGAAGAACAATAATGACAACAGAGCCAAAATTTGTTCCAAATGAGGCAATTGAAATAACAATAGGAGATAACCTAGAATTAAAAACAAGGCTTGTAGACTGTGTAGGCTACTTGGTAAATAATGCACTTGGCTATATGGAAGAAGATGTACCAAGAATGGTAAAAACGCCATGGTCAGATGAGGAAATTCCTTTTGAAGAAGCGGCAGAAATAGGAACAAGAAAGGTAATACAAGAGCATTCAACAATAGGAATATTGGTTACAACAGATGGAAGCATAACAGAAATTCCAAGAGAAGATTATGTAGAAGCTGAAAGTAGAGTAGTAAATGAATTAAAGGAACTAAATAAACCTTTTGTAATAGTGCTAAACACAAATAACCCATCATCAGACGAAACTATAAGCCTTGCAAATGAACTTGAAGAAAAGTATGGAGTTTCAGTAATACCAACAGATTGCACAAACTTAAATAATGAAGATATTAACAACATCTTTGGAAAAATACTATATGAATTCCCAATTGAAAGAATAAACATAAACTTCCCAAGCTGGATAGATGGCTTAGATAATGACAATGAACTAAGACAAGAATTGTTTAAAGAAATAAAAGATGCATTTAAAGATGTAAGCACAATTAAAACCATAAATGAAAGTGTTGCAAGAATAAGCAAAACAGATATAATTGTAAAAACAACAATTGATAGGGTAGATTTAGGAACAGGAACAGTTACAATAGAAATTTCATTAAACAATATGCTATTCTATAAAGTACTAACAGAAATGACAGGAATTCAAATGAACAACGAGGCAGACTTATTTGCAACAATAGATAACTTATCTAAAGTAAAAAAAGAATATGATAAAGTCTCAATGGCATTACAAGAAGTAAAACAAAAGGGCTATGGAATTGTAATGCCAAGCATGGAAGAACTAATATTAGATGAACCAGAAATTGTAAAACAAGGCTCAAGATTTGGTGTTAAACTAAAAGCAAGAGCACCATCAATACATATGATAAGAGCAGACATAGAAACAGAAGTATCTCCAATTGTAGGAAGTGAAAAACAATCTGAAGAGTTGGTAAATTATCTATTATCAGAATTTGAAAATGACCCAACAAAAATCTGGGAATCAAATATTTTTGGCAAGAACTTACATGAACTTGTAAATGAAGGTTTGCAAAACAAACTATACAGAATGCCAGAAGACGCACAAGGAAAGCTACAAGAGACATTAGAAAGAATAGTAAATGAAGGTAGTGGCGGATTAATTTGTATAATATTATAGATAAAAAGAAGATGGTCTAAGCACCATCTTCTTCTAATTTTTGTGTCTCATAAGCTTTAATAAATAAAGCAATACTTTCTAAAACTTCAAAAGCAGGAACAATTTGTGATTTGTCTATCTTATCAAAAACGTTTATAATGTTCTCGTCTGTTATGCTTTTCTTCCCGAACAATATGTAATCTGCAGATGTATTTGTTTTTTCACAAAGACTAATTAAAGATGTAAGAGAAAGTCCATTAACACCTGCTTCAACTGTGCCTAAATATTGTCCACTAATGCCAATTAATTTTGAGAACTGTTCCTTGTTCATATTCATACTTTTTCGAAGCTCTGAAATTCTTTTCCCAATATCTTCTTTCATTTTCTATCACCATAAATAGTATATTTCAAAATCAAACATAAAAATGTAAAACAAAGTATGCAAAAATTGTAGAAATTTGTGGAAATGTGTGGTATATTATTAATGTATTCAAAAACCAAACTATAGTTTACTAAGGAGGTAAGATTAACTATGAAAAATATTAAAAAACCAATGCCTATATTACTAATTGAAGACAACGAAGTGGAAGTAAATGAATTTAAGCATTATATTGAGGGCAGAGCTGATGCAAAACTCATAAAATCTACCAATTCTAGCTATGAAGGAATTGAATATACAAAAATGTACATGCCAGAGGGAATAATCTTAGATTTAGAATTACACAATGGTGAAGGCTCAGGGATAGAGTTTTTAGAGAAACTTCAAAAAATTAAACTAGACTTTAAGCCATTAATAGTAGTAACAACAAATGTCTCATCTAAAATTATTTACAGACGTATACGAGAATTAGGAGTTGATTTTATTTACTACAAGAAACAGAGTGATTACAGCCCAGAAATGGTAATCAATTCAATGACTTCACTTAGAGAAAGCTTGTATAATACAAAAATAGAACAACTAGGTAGCAAACCAACAACTGAAACACCAATAGAACATGAAAACAGAATAAGAGAGAAAATTACAGTAGAGCTAGATTTAGTTGGAATTCCACATCACTTAGTAGGAAGAAAATATATTGAAGAAGCAATTGTGTTTTTGATCCAAAACGATAATGAAGAGGATGGAGAAACAGTTTTTAGGCATTTAGCAAATGAATTTAAAGTATGTAATAGCAGTGTTAGCAGAGCAATGCAAACTGCAATTAACAATGCATGGAGAAGTACATCAATAGATGATTTAATGATGCATTACAAAGCAAGAATAAACTATGAAACAGGTGTACCAACGCCAACAGAGTTCATATATTATTATAAAGATAAGATAAAAGAGAGTTTATAAAGGACTTTAGCAAAAGCTAAGGTCCTTTTTGCATACTTTTGCATATTTTTTCCCCCAGACAACCACCTAAGGTTTCGACCTTAGGTGGTATTTTATTATTACAATTTGTACATCGGCAAAAAAATTCAAATTACCAAAAATATTGAAGTAAAGGGGGTGGAAAATATGTGGGACAGAATATGGGAGTTCATAGGCTACTGGGGAGGATGGCATAAATAATGATATAAATAGTATATAGAAACGTCAAGTAATGGGATAACATTATTTGACGTTTTTTATTGAATATATTATAATAAACAAATGGTGATATTATATGATGAATTATATTAACAATATATTGCAAGTTGCTTTTTTAAGTAGTATTACTTATTTGGTATTAGTAAAGATAACAAACTATAAAGAAAACAATCTTGGAAAAACAATTACTGTAATAATTTGCAGTATTTTTGGAGCAATTTTGGGAGTGGAATTGACTAAGACTATTCAAACACTATTAGCAATGATGCTAGTATACTTAATTAATGGCGTGATAGTTACTGTTGTTACAAAATTTAAAATAAAATATTCAGTTGTTGTCACATTTATAGCCTTAATGATTTCCTATTTAGCTTATATAGTAAGTGTTATAATTACAGCAATAATCATAAATGTTTTTAAAATAAATATAGCTACTGATGAAGTAAAATCACTATTTTTGATAGTTTTTATTCAATGTCTAATACTTTATATTTTCTTCAAACAGAAAAGGCTAAAGAATGGAATACAATTTTTACAAGATGATAAAATGATTAATAGTATAGGAATAATAGGATTTGGTTTTATTGGAATTACTATAATTATATATTCTTTATTTGACAACTCAAAAGGACAAGAGTTTATAATAAAGTTAACTTCAGGGTTATTAATTGAAGCCATTTGCCTATTCATTTGGATTAAGAAAAAGATTACCAAATACTACAAACAGAAGCTAAAAGAGCAAACGGTGGCAGATTTGCAGAATGAGATAAAGGAGAAGGATAATAAGATAAGTGAAATCTTAGAGGAGAATAAAGCAATAGCTACAATTAACCATAAATATAGCAGTAGAATAAAAGCACTTGAGGAATTTTCAAGTAAAATCGTATCAAAGCCAGAACTTGTAGAAAAAATGAAAACTGAATTTGGTGAAGATTATACAGCTTTTGCAGCACAGATAAAGAGGATATCTCAAGAATATTCAAACGAAATGAAAACAAAAGTAACTAAAGAAAATGCAATTCCAAAGACCGGAATATTTGGAATAGATACTTTGTTAGAACATATGAGTACAGAAGCCACAAAGAGTAATATTAGTTTAGATGTTAAAATAAATGCAAGTTTAAATTATATGGTAGAAAATATAATAAGCGAAAGTGCTTTAGAAACTTTACTTGGAGACCATATAAAGGATGCAATTATTGCCATAAATTGCAGTAACAATACAAATAGAAGAATTTTAGTTGTAATTAGCATAGTAGATAGGTGTTATGAAATTAATTTCTATGATACAGGAATAGAATTTGAAATTGATACACTTATAAAACTGGGAAAAGAACAAATCACAACACACAAAGAAACAGGCCGGAAGCGGAATAGGCTTTATGACCACATTTGAGACATTAAGCAAAACAAAGGGAAGCTTAATTATAGAAGAAAAGTACCCAATGAATAATGTGGACTACACAAAAGTTATAAAAATAAGGTTTGATAACAAGAATGAATATAGAATAAATTCTTATAGAGCAGAAGAAATACGAAAACAAAACAAAGATGAAAGAATTTTAATATAAATTTATTTTTTTTAAAAAAAGTAATTCTATTTTTAAAATGGAGGAATATAATATAGTATGTTATATGAAATGAGTAAGCCCTCAGATCAAAAGTTCATTGAACAATATGGAAAAGCATATGGAACAGTCTTATTGAATAGATGGCTTCCTGAGGTAAGTAGAACAAAGAATCTATTTGTAATAGATAGCTTTGAAGAATTTAAAAAAATTGAAAATGAGTTGCCAGAAGTTTTTTCATGTAGGGCAGATGCTAAAACTGGCTCACCACCTACTCTGCGGAGTAGAAGGCAGCTTTATGAGAAAAGATGGTGTAGAAAATTATATTAATCGTGTAAAGAGGAGTAATCCAAATGGAGTAGTTTTGTGCATCGACACAGAAGACGGTACACATGAAAAAATAAAGACACAAGGAGCATTTAATGTATATTTTCAAACAGGCAAAAAAATATACATAGATTATCTTGGAAAAGGGTTTGACATGGGAGCCATAACAAAAGGCAAAGAAAACCATGAGTCTTGGGTGTTTGACTGGGGAGAAGCACTATTTGTTAAACCGAAGGATATGAATGAACATGGCTATACGAAAATTTCAGACGAAGACTATTTAGAATCAGCAAGGCGTAGGTTAAGACATTTATTAAACATAGGATATAGCCCAGATGAAATAAGAGGAAAAATTCCAAAAACATACTCACCAATGCCAATGTGGATAAAAGATATGCTATTAGAAGAAATTGTAATGCCTTTATACTATAAAGAAGAAGTGTTGAAACAAGAAGGATTAAAATCCTTTGGAGTGCAAGGCATGATAATAAAGGATAAGCTATTCCCAATAGAATTTAATAGAGAGCAACGATTTGCTGAGAAAAAATTTTTGGAAAAGCCACAAGATGAAGAAAGATAATAGAAAAAGGAGAGAAGAAAGAAATGGAAACAATAGTTGGAACAATTATTTTAAAAGATGGTAAAATTTTAATGGTAAAGGAAGCAAAAGAAAAATGCTATGGAAAATGGGCATTTCCAGCAGGACACATTGAACCTAATGAGGCTATATATGATGGAGCTAAAAGAGAAACATATGAGGAAACTGGATGTACAGTAGAGCTTAAAAAGGCATTTCCAGTTTTTCTAAAAAACACAAATGATTCTAAAATAGTAATGATGCATTTTCTATCAGATTTAGTAAATGAAGAAAATAGCTATGATAAAGATGAAATTTTAGAAACAAAGTGGATAAGCATTGATGAAATAAAAAATATGGATGAGAAAGAATTTAGAAGCAGTGCAGTTGTAAAACAAATAATTAATGATATAGAAAAACAAAATTTGTATGATTTAGATATAGTAAAAGACATGCCTCAAATATAATTTAAATATTATTATAAAATCTATGTTTAAGGAGGATTTGTAATATGAAAACAAAAATGAATTTGGATGTGGTTGCAGAAAACGAAGAAGAAAGGATAATTGTAGACTTCATTAATATGTTACACAAAAGTAAGGAAGTTCAAGAATTTTTACAAACAATGGAGGAGGAAGCTAAAAGACGTAATGTATTTAAATATAGGGCAAGAATTAAAAATCCGGCCTCAGCTATTAGAACATACAGAATTAACAAAAAGAACTTAGATAATGCACATGATTACATAGGTATAACTTTTATAACAAATACTGAGAATGAGATTTACCCAATAATAGATTATCTAAAAAAATTAATGCCAGATGCAGACTATGTAGACTTTGTTGCAGAAGAGACTATATATTCTCCACTTGTTTATATAAAATGGGTTCCACCATTAGGATATAATGTTTTAGCAAAAGAAAAACTAATACCTAACCAAAAAGCAGTGCCAATTGAAATAAGAGTATGTTCAAAACAAGGCTTTATCTCTGAACAAGCGGCATATTATTCAGTAAAGAAAAACGACACAATTAAGCTACCTCTTGAACAAATAAACCACTTAAGAGACCTAGTTCAACATATTACATATAAACTAGCACTATTGAATACAAGAGCTCTTACAGATGAAGAAAGAGAAAAGCATGAGAGAGATTTAAATAAATTATTAACCGAAAATAAAGAGTTTTTGCAAGCAAACCAAGAACCATATAAAGATGCTATTTTAGACCTTGGAAGACTTATATATGAATGTGAACACGATGAAATTGTTGAAGAAAAAAGAGCAATGTCAAATGATAGTACAAATGATGCAGAAGATGATTTAAAAGAAAAATTTGGAGAGCTTTTTGAAACATCAAATGGAGATATGATAACAAGAGTTTGTAAAAGCATTGAAAAATTAAGAAAACTAGGAAGCTTAAAAAACGAAGAGAAATGTTCATAAATGAAGCATAACCCCTATACCTAAAGCATATATTTTAAATAGTTCAAAGGTATAGGGGGTCTTTGTATGTTTTTTGTTTTTAAAAAGGATAAAATCATGGCATTTTTGGTAGCATGTTCAACTGTGTTTGCTTTGTTTTTAATGACATCATTTTTTGCAAAAACACCAGAAGATGCAAGTATACTAACTTCAACTACTCAAAAACAACTTCCAATTTATTCAGTAAAAACTGAAGAAGCAAAAATTGCCTTAACTATAAATTGTGCATGGAATGCAGATGATATTGATAAAATCTTAGAGGTACTAGAAAAAGAGCAAGTAAAGGTTACGTTTTTTATGGTAGGAGATTGGATAGAAAAAAACGATGAAGCGGCTAAAAAAATATATAATGCAGGACATGAACTTGCAAACCATTCATACAATCACCCACATGTAAATAATATGGACTATGATAAAAATGCTGAACAAATAAACAAATGCTCAGAGCTAATAAAGAAAATAACAGGAAAACCGAGTACTTTGTACAGGGGACCTTATGGAGAATATAACAATACAGTTCTTCAGGCAGCAAAAGACAATAGCCACCAAACAATTCAATGGTCTATAGATAGCTTAGATTATAATTCTCTTACAGGAGAGCAAATGTGGGAAAGAATAGAGCCAAAACTTCAAAATGGAAGTATTATATTAATGCATAATGGCACAGAAAATACTGCAAATAGCTTAGAATTAATAATTACAAATATAAAAAACAAAGGGTATAACCTAGTAACAGTTTCTGACCTAATTTATAAAGAAAACTATGGCATAGACAATAATGGCATGCAATACAAAAAATAACCGTTTTAAGTAGCGGTTATTTTTTATCTGGAATATACTCTAAAAGTTCAGAAATTTCACAATCAAAAGCCTTACAAAGGCTATCTAATTGTTTTATATCTATTCTTTTAATTTCCTCATAATACATTTTAGATACTGTAGCAGGTCGTATATGTGTAATATCTGCTAAAGCTTTTTGAGTCATTTTATGTTCTCCAAGTAAATTTGAAAGTTTAAATTTTATCATGTACAAAACTCCTCTCTAACAGTAATATGGTGTATTTTATCATTTATTGTCTAAAAATGACATAAAACAAACACAATATAACGATAAAGGTAATAAAAAGTTGCCTAGCAGTATAAAAAATGATATAATATACCTCAAAAAAGGGGTATAAAAAAATGAAAATTAAGAATAATATTAGCATGGAAATAAATGAAGAGTGGAAAAAGAACAATAAAAAATATTTGAATGAAATTCAAAAATTCTTAGATAAGGCGGGAAATATTGAAAATGAAGAACTAAGAAGGGATATAATAATTCAAATGCTTAAATGTGATGAAGAATTAACAAAAGCAGCAGAAGCAAAATTTAAAAGTTATGAGCAGGAGAAAAGATGTTAAAAAAGATATCAATTGGGGTAATTTCAGGAGTAATAAGTGGCCTTTTTGCAGCAGGAGGGGGCATGATAGTTGTACCAGCATTAATTCATATTTTTAAACTAGAAGATGCAAAAGCAAGAGCAACATCAGTATTTGCAATACTTCCAATGGTAGTTGTAAGTGGCTTATTTTATTATAAAAAGGATTATATAGATTGGAATTTAGGAATAAAATGCGCAATAGGGGGAATTATAGGAGGAATAATTGGAGCAAAACTTTTAAAGAAAATGTCTAGTAAAACATTAAGAATTTTGTTTGTAATATTTTTAGCATATACATCGATAAAAATGATAATGGCATAAAGGAGACAAAATGTGGGAATTTTTAACAGGATTAATTTCAGGAACTGTTAGTGGAACAGGTATGGGTGGTGGAACAATACTAATACTTGTTCTTTCTGTTTTTCTGGGAATTGAACAACATGTAGCACAAGCTACAAACTTGGTGTTTTTCGTACCAACATCAATATCAGCAATAATAGTTTCAATAAAATCAAAATTAATAGAATGGAAAATTGGTATAATCCTTGCAATAAGTGGAAGTGTAGGCGCAATTATAGGTGCAAACATTTCTACCAGAATGGAAGTAATACTATTAAAAAGATTATTTGGTGCATTTCTTGCATGTATTGCAATTTATGAAATATATTCATTGGTAAAAGAGTATAAAAAAACACATAAAACAAATAATAAGAAAAACAAATAAAGGAGGAACATGTATGAATTTTGTAAAAGGTGTTTTAATAGGAACTGCAGTAACTACAGCTGCATATATTATGTATAATGAAGGAATGCTAAACAAAAAGAAAATGACCAAACAAGCAAGAAAAATGGCACATAAAATGGGAATAAACTTTTAATTTTTTTGCAACATTTTTTTTAAAAATGTTGCAAAAAGTCGAATTTAATGATATAAATAAATGAGCATAATATTTGAAAATATTATCATAAAAAGGGGGTGTATTTATGGAAAAAGTTAAAAACTTTTTTGTAAAAATCTTTGATTGGGTAAAAGGACATATTGGAATAACAGTTGGTATTGTTGTAGCTATAATTGCTGTAATCGTTTGTTTATCAGTATTTACAGGAGGACCTAAAAAGGCTGTAAAAAGATACATAAAAGCTATGAATAAAATGAATACTGAAAAAGTTATAAAATGTATGGACTTTGCAGGATCAGAAGCTTGGGGCTGGAAATATGATGAGGATGATTTCTCAGAAGAAGACTATGATGAATTTATGAAAGACTACAAGGAAGTTGATGAAGAAGAAATAAAAGATGAGAAAAAATACTTAAAGAAATCATTAAACAGTGGATTCGACGATATAAAAGAAGATTACAAAAAATATAAAATGACTCTAGAAGAGATAAAGAGTGTTAAAAAGTTAGGAAAAGATCTATATTGCGTAAAAGCAAAAATAACACTATTTGCAAAACCTGAAGATAAAGATGAAGATGAAATTGATAAAACAGATACAGCATCTTTCATCGTTTACAAGAACAAATTAATATATTCAGATTTTATGTAAAAAATAAACCGGATATTTTAAATATCCGGTTTAAAATTTTATGAATTTATAAACAGCTTCTGCAAAACCACCCTTCTCAACAGGGTTTGTAGTTGTAAAGTTTGCTACAGCTTTTAACTCATCATATGCATTTGCAACAGCAACACCAACACCAGCATTTTTGACCATGTCAAAATCATTCAAGTTGTCGCCAATTGTAAGCATTTCATCTGTTTTTATGTTTAAGTGATTTCCTAAAATTTCTAGTGCTGTATTTTTATTTACGTTTTTAGGAGTAATATCAATATATTCATATTCCTTATTTATTATTAAATCCTTGTAATCTCCAAACTTTCTAATAGTTGAAACATCAACATCTAAAGAGTTTACAATTTCATTTTTTACTTCCTCAGTTGATGTAGGACTTGTAACTACTAATTTACAAACAGAAATGTCATTATTTAAAACAAAGTCTTTAATATTATCAACAATATTAAATTCCATGGAGTTTTCTGATTTTGTGTTTGTTTGTAGCTTGTAATTTCTTAAATCCAAGTATAATAGTTCCTCAGAAATAACATTTGTATCTGTATATATGTGAACATGTAATCCATGCTTTTTTGCAATATCAATGCATTTTAAAACAATATCCCTAGAAAGCAGATTTCTATAAATCTCTTCACCAGTTTTCAAATTAATAATTTGGTTACCATTCCCAAAAATTCCATATGTAGCATTTATTCTTTGGCAAACCTTTTTAGTAATAGGGTATGTCTTACCAGTACAAATTACAAAATTCATTTTATGCTTATTTAGGTCTTGGATGGCCTTAAAGTTGTTATCGTATATAGAATTATTCTTATCAATAATAGTGCCATCTAAATCGCTAGCAACTAATTTAATCATTTCTAATACCTCCAACATCTAATATTATACCATAAAATGGAGAAAATGTAAAACTTTACATAAAAAAGAAATGACTAACTTAAAAAGTTAGCCATTTCGTAGCTAATTAGCTACAGTCTTGTGGTAAGGAATTTCTCCCATTCAAGGTATGAGTGGTATGTGCCATGAACAACTCGAAAACCGTTTTGAGCAAGTAATTTCAAAATGTTATCCGAAATTACATATGCAGAGCTACAGATTTGCACTCTGTAAGTATGAATTTCAGGGTAATCAAGCTCAATGGTTATTGCATTCATGAGCAAATTTTCATACTCCCGCATTTCCTCTGAACTAAGAGAGGAAAGATCCTGCGACTTTAAAAAGTCAAGCAAGCATGAAAGAACGGACATAGAAAAACCTCCTAAAAATTTTGTACATATTCATTATACCACGTTAAATGTACAAAGACAAATAAATGTTACAAAAATGTTACAAAAATATTTCATTTATGTAATTTTTGTAAAAACTATTGACATTTTTCGAAAAATTATATAATATACAGTTATGTATTTCTAAGGAACTGTGTAGGAGGTTATAAAAAAATGGCAGTAGCGATAGTAAATAAGTTTTTAGATGCTTTAGGATTATCAAATGAAAACGACCAAGAGGTTGAAAATGAAGACGTGTACGAATTCGACGAAGGAAAAGATGAAGATGAAGAAACAAAAGGTGGAATATTTGGATCTATTGGTTCTAAAAAAAGCAAAATAGTAAATATGCCACAAGTTCAATCTGTAAAAATGGTTATAACACAACCAACATCTTTCGAACAATCAGAAGAGATTTGCAACTATTTAAAAGAGAAAAAGTCAATAATAGTTAATTTGGAGTATGTAAATAAAGATGTTGCAAGAAGAATAATAGATTTCTTAAGTGGAGCAGTACATGCATTAGATGGATATATTCAAAAAGTATCAAATTCAATATTTTTAATAGCACCTGCAAATTATGATATAGAAAGTGATTTAGCAAGAGAAGAATTAAAAAATAAATTATCAGTATCTTGGTTAAAATAGGAGGACAAAAAAATGATAACACCACTAGATATAGAAAACAAAAAATTCTCAAAACAAATGGTAAATGGATATAACGTAGATGAAGTAGATGAATTTTTAGATGAAATTACAGCAGATTATGAAAAATTATACAAAGAAAATAAAGCATTAAAAGACAATGCAGAAGAACTTCATAATGATGTTGGACAATACAAAGATATAGAATCTACACTTCAAAATACACTTATAATAGCACAAAAAACAGCAGATGAGGTTCAAAATGTTGCAAAGAAACAAGCAGAACAAATAATCAAAGATGCTGAATATCAAGCAAAAACAAAGCTAGATGAAATTAACACACAACTTATGATTAAAGAAAAAGAACTAGATGAACTAAAAAAGCAATTTAGCGTATATAAAGCAAAAATGGAATCATTGCTTATATCTCAATTAGAATTAATAAAAGATATGGCTGAAGATGAAGAATAATTTTTAAGCAGACCTAAAGTTTTAGGTCTGCATATTTTTTTTGTGATTTAATATAATTATTGTAACAAATATAAATATAGAAGGGAATGATTAAGCTTGAAATTCAAGAAAACAATAATTATATTTATAATAGTGTTAATATTAATTTTAGATGTGATTTTAATAAAAAATAATTATAAAACTTCTAAAAATGGAAATAATATAAGTAATAAATCAGCTGATGAAATTGAAAATTTAATTTTAAATATTGGGTCATATGAGGCAAAAGCTAATATAACAATAAAAAGCAATAAAAACCAAAACACGTATGTAGTAAAACAAAAGTACAATAAAGAAGGAAACTTATATAGCCAAGAAGTACTTGAACCATCTGGAATTGCAGGAACACTAATTCAATATGATGGGAAAGATTTAACCATAAAAAATACTAATTTAAATGTAAAAAAGATATATGAGAATTATAGCTATATTGAAAGCAACATTTTAAGCTTGGCATCATTTATAGAAGATTATAAACAAAGCGAGAGTAAAGAAATTAAAGAAGAAAATGGAATAGTAACATTACAAGTAAAACTTTCTAATAACAATAAATATACAATGGAAAAAACGCTATATATAAACAAAAATGAAAACAAGATAGAAAAAATGGAAATTAAAGATACAACACAAAATGTTAGAATTTACATATTATATAATGAGATAGAATTTAATAACATACCAAAGGAAGAAGTATTAGCGTTTTCAATAACAATAACAGATAGCAACATATAACATAAGAAAAACCTAAGCTCTATTACCTGTATTTAAAATGTGAAACAAAAAAGAAAATCAGGAGTGAGGGAAATGGTAATAAAAAGAGGAGACATGTTTTATGCAGATTTAAGTCCAGTAGTAGGTTCAGAGCAAGGAGGAATTAGGCCAGTACTTGTAATACAAAATGATACAGGAAATAAATATAGTCCAACTGTAATAGTATCAGCTATAACATCACAGCAAAACAAAAGTAAATTACCAACACACATAGAGCTATCATCAGAAGACTTTGGGCTAAAATCAGATTCCATAATTTTGGCAGAACAAATACGAACAATAGATAAAAGCAGACTAAAAGAGAAAATAGGTCATATAGAAGAAGGAAAGGTAATGAACCAGATAAATAATGCATTAGGAGTAAGCTTTGGACTTGGAGATTAAATTTATAGATAGGCAGAACTTGCCTATCTTTTTTTATATTGACAAATTTCGACTTTTCAGGTATTATTATATAAGTTAAGGGGAGTGAATAATATGTGGAAAGAGTTTAAGGAATTTGCAATGAAGGGAAAGATAATGGATTTAGCAGTTGGTGTTGTTATAGGTGGCGCATTTCAAGGTATTGTTAAATCTTTGGTTGATGATATTATTATGCCAGTAATTACAATTTTTACTGGAAAAATGGACTTTTCAGAGCTTACATTTACATTAGGCAATAGCTCAATCAAGTATGGTTCTTTTATAACAGCTGTTATAAACTTTTTAATAATAGCTTTTTCTATATTCCTATTTGTTAGATATATGAATAAATTAAACAAGAAGTTAGAAACAATAACAGAAGAAGAAATTAAAAAATTAAAGAAAAAAGGTAAATTTGGAAAAAGAAAAAAAGACAAAAACGTAGAAGTAGTACCAGCGCCTACAACAAAGATATGCCCATACTGCTTTACAGAAATTAATATACATGCAACAAGATGCCCACATTGTACCTCTGTATTAGAGCAAAAAGAAGAGGCAAAAGAAGAACAAACAATAGAATAAGTAAAAAAATAACAATATTTCAATAAAAATCAAGTTAAATACTTGCAAAATTTGAAAATACGTGTTACAATAGAAAAAGTGAATTTTAGATTGACTTTAAGGAGGTGCTAAGAAATGCCAAATATTAAATCAGCAATTAAAAGAGTTAGTGTGATAGAAACAAAAACATTACAAAATAATATGGTAAAATCTGAATACAAAACAGCTGTAAAAAAATTCGAAGCTGCAGTATTAGAAGGAAATAAAGAAAAAGCTGAAGAAGCTTTAAAACTAGCTACAAAGAAAATTGATAGTGCTTGTTCAAAAGGAATAATAAAGAAAAACACAGCATCAAGAAAAAAATCAAACTTAGCTAAAAAATTAAACGTAATGTAATTTTAAAAGAAAATACAAAAAACTGTAACATATAAGTGTTGCAGTTTTTTTATAATTAATATTGTATAATTTTTGAAATTATGATATATATATGTTGTAATAGAAAATAGGAGATATGAAAATGTTTGGTTTATCAAGTGAGGTTTATTCAAAGGTAATGAACGTAGTAAAAAAATATAATTATGATTTCTATATATTTGGCTCAAGAGCCACAGGCAGATATAAAAAATACTCAGATATAGATATTGCAATTTATGGGGGAGTTTCAGAGAAGGAGGAATTTTATATTAGAAATGATTTTGATCTTCTTGATATACCATATACCATAGATGTTGTTTTTGTTAATAAAGTAACGAAACAAGCACTATTAGAATCAATAAAAAAAGAAGGAGTGAAGTTGAATGGATAGGCTAGAACAAAAAAAAGAGGATTTCTTTAATGCTTTTGAAAGATTAAAAGAAGCTCTAAAAGAAGAACCAACAGAATTGGTGGTTGATGGCGTACTTCATAGATTTGAGTTTACTTTTGAATTAGCATGGAAACTTATAAAATACTATATGGAATATATGGGCATAGTTGAGATTACAGGAAGTCCTAGAGAAACTATACAAAATGGGTTTAATCAACAAATAATTGAAGATGGAGAAGAATGGATTGAAATGATGGTATCAAGAAATAGCTTAGCTCATACATATGATGAGAAGGCATCAAGAGAAATCTATGATAAAATAAAAAATCAATATGTAAACTTATTTGAAGCACTAAAACAAAAGATGTTAAATGTATAAAATATAAATTTAGGAGGTTTTACAAATGTCAAATATTAAAGTAACACTAGAAAAAGCAGGAATTGATAAAAAGGAATTTACAAAATTTAACAAGAAAGTTGAAAAAATACATGAAGAATTACATAGCATTGCAGATGATGAAAACGAATTCGCAGGTTGGCTTCATTTGCCTACAAACTATGATAAAAAAGAGTTTGAAAGAATAAAAAAATCAGCAAAGAAGATTAAAAAAGATTCAGAGGTTTTTGTAGTTATTGGTATAGGTGGTTCATATTTAGGTGCACGTGCTGTTATAGAAGCTTTAACTAATACATTTTATAACATAAATCCAAATAGAAAAACACCACAAATATTTTTCGTTGGAAATAATATGAGCCCTAATTATTTGAACGACTTACTTGAATGTATTGGAAATAGAGACCTTTCAATAAATGTTATTTCTAAATCTGGAACTACAACCGAGCCAGCTATTGCATTTAGAATTTTTAGAGAATTTTTGGAATCTAAATATGGAACTGACGAGGCAAGACGTAGAATATATGTTACAACAGATAAAGAAAGAGGAGCTCTTAAAACTCTTTCAAATGAAGAAGAATATGAGACATTTGTTATACCAGATAATATAGGTGGAAGATATTCTGTTTTAACAGCTGTTGGTCTACTTCCAATTGCAGTAGCAGGAATTGATATAGATAAATTAATGAGTGGAGCAAAAAAAGCAGAAGACAAGTATAATGAAAGTTCATTAAAATATAACGAATGCTATCAATATGCTGTTGCAAGAAATATTTTATATAAACAAGGCAAAACAACTGAAATACTTGTAAATTACGAACCTAAAATGCAATATATAACAGAATGGTGGAAACAGTTATATGGAGAAAGTGAAGGAAAAGAAGAAAAAGGCATTTTCCCAGCAGGTGTTACTTTTACTACAGACTTGCATTCTTTAGGTCAATACATACAACAAGGAGAAAGAAATTTATTTGAAACAGTAATTAATATTGAAACACCAAATACAGATATTACAATAAAAAAAGATGCAGATAACATAGATGGATTAAATTACTTAGCAGATAAAACAATGGACTACGTAAATAAAAAAGCAATGGAAGCTACAGTTGAAGCACATGTTGAAGGAAATGTTCCAAACATAATGCTTACAATGGAAAAATTAGATGAAGAAAATTTAGGAGAACTTATATATTTCTTTGAGCTTTCTTGTGCAGTATCTGGGAAAGTTTTAGGAGTAAATCCATTTAATCAACCAGGTGTTGAAGCATATAAGAAAAACATGTTCAGACTACTTGGAAAACCTGGGTTTGAAGATAAAAAAGTAGAAAAATAAAGAGAGGAGCAAAAAAACTTGGACTTAGTGTCTTTTCCAGCACTTAATTTAAAACTTAATATTGACCCCGTTGCCTTTACAATATTAGGAATAGATATTTATTGGTATGCTCTATTAATAACATCAGCAATTGCCATGGGAATACTAATTTTTAAGAAGAAAGACCGGTTTATTTGGAATTAAATTTGAAGATATAATAGACCTTCTTATTTTACTAATTCCAATATCAATTATATCTGCAAGATTATATTATGTGATGTTTGATTTAAAATACTTTATTAAAAACCCAATGCAAATTTTCAACATACGAACAGGTGGTCTAGCAATATATGGAGGCATTATAGGAGGAATTATTACTTGCATTGTATTTTGCAAAAAGAGAAAAATAAACATTTTAGATTTGCTAGATTATTTAGCACCAGCACTGGCATTAGGGCAGGCAATAGGAAGATGGGGGAATTTTGCAAATATTGAAGCATATGGAGTAGAAACCACGCTTCCTTGGAGAATGGGCATATATGAAGCAAATAAATATGTAGAAGTTCATCCAACATTTCTTTACGAATCTATTGCAACATTTATTATATTTATTGTATTAATGAAAAAAGGGAAAAGCAGAAAATTTTCAGGAGAGCTAACATATATTTACTGTATGATGTATGGACTAGAAAGGCTAATAGTAGAAGGCTTAAGAACAGATAGCTTAATGCTTGGACCTATTAGAATTTCGCAACTTGTATCTTTTGTAATTCTAATTATTCGGAGCAAGTTTATATATAAAGAACAAAAAAAGGGGATAACCCCTTTTTTGTTTTACCAACCACCATTTAATTGGCTCTTTAATGTTAAGTTTATTACACTTCCAATTTCAATTTGCGAATCAGCAGCAATATCTTGGCTAATTACAATTCCAGAACCATCAAGCGAAATATTTAAGTTGCTTTCTAATGCAACATTTTGTGCTTCTGAAACCGACATGCCCTTAAAGTTTGGCACTACAACAGATGTAGCAACATTTGAGGTTTGAGTATATAAGAATACATCTGCATTTTCAAGTAACTGCGCACCCTTTTTTGGCATTTGGTTTGTTACAAGGTCAGTATCTTGAACAGAGCTATCTATATGAACTCTAAAACCATAAGATTCTAAAAGTGTACGAGCTTCTGCAATAGTTTTATTTTTTAAGTCTGGCATAGTTTTGGTTTTATAATTAGAACTATCTGTATTACTTGAAGCAACACCAATATAAGGTAAAACCTCAGACAATATTTGCCCAACAACAGGTCCTGCAATTTCTCCACCTTGGAAAGATTTACCTTGTGGGTTGTATAACGCAACTAGTACAACAACTTGTGTATTAACAGTAGGTGAAAGACCCAAGAATGAAGCAACATAAGTTCCATCACCTTGTCCAAGGTTTTCAGATGTACCAGATTTTCCACCTATTGAATATCCCTTAACATCAGCATATTTACCAGTTCCACTACTTACTGCATAATCTAACATATCCATAACTTCATTAGCAGTTTTTTTAGAAACAACTTGTCTTACACGAATAGGGTCTGGTGTTGTTACGCTACCTGTATTTGTATCAACAATTTTATCAACAATTCTAGGTTTCATTAAAACGCCTTCATTTGCAATGGCAGAAACAGCTGTTACAAGTTGCAATGGTGTAATGTTTATTCCTTGGCCAAAAGACATTGTTGCAAGTTCGAATTTTCTTATAGATTTAGGATTATAAAAAATACTATTTTGTTCTCCATAAAAATCAGAATTTGTAGTTGAAAGTAAGCCATAAGCATTATAATATTTAAATAAAGTAGGAGCTCCAATTTTTAAACCTAATTGTATAAAAGATGGGTTACAAGAATTTGCAAGAGCTTGTTTTAAAGATTGACCTAAATGTGGGTTTGTGTGTCTCCAACAGTTAATTGCAATATTATCAACTAGCTCGCTACCAGCACAGTAAAATGTATCTGGTGTATTTTCATCAACAATTCCTTCTTCTAAACCAACAGAAGCTGTAATTATTTTAAATACAGAACCAGGTTCATAAGTATTTTGAACTGCTTTATTTCTCCACATATCATATAAATAATTTGTTTTTTCTTCGCTAGACATTGTACTCCAACTAGCTAAAGCAGTTTGGTTTGTTGGCGTAAAAGGAGTATTTAAATCATAATCAGGGTAATTTGCCATAGCTAAAATATTACCAGTTGAAGGCTCCATTACAATTGCAGTTCCATAATCAGCAATGTTATCTACAACAGCTTGTGAAAGGTATTTTTCAACAATAGATTGAATATTTACATCAATTGTTAAATAAACATTACTTCCATTTTGAGCAGCTATATAAGATTTTTGTTGATTAGGAATTTCGCTATTTACAGAGTCTATAAGTGTTACCATTTTACCAACTGTACCAGATAAAACGGAATCTAAAGAATTTTCTAACCCAAATAAACCGGTTATTATCAGTACCAGTAAAGCCAATCATGTGGCAAGCTAAGTTATTATATGGGTAATATCTTTTTACAGAAGAGTCTATATTAATTCCACTATATATTTTATTAGATTTCATCCAGTCTCTTAAAGCTTGAATTTTATCATTTTCAATCTTAGAAGCAATAGTAACTGTAGCTTCGTTAGATGTTAGTTTATTATAAATATCAGCATATTCTAAGCCGAATATATTACTAAAAGACTGTGCAACAAATTCTAATTTTACTTCATCACCATTAGTATATTTTAATAAACTTGGGTTAACCGTAACAGTATCAACCTCAGCACTAAGAGCTAAAACTTTACCATTAGAATCGTAAATAGTTCCCCTAGAAGGTGTTAGTGTTTTTGTTGCGGTTTGCTGAGTACTTGCGGCTTTGCTTAAAGATGGCCCATCAATAAATTGTAGGTAGACAAGCCTAAAAATAATTAAAATAAACAGTATAATAAAAACTACTGCAAGCATCTTTAGTTTCTTTATATTAGAATTATTAATTTTAACAATTTTACTAGATTTCTTCATATGTCCTCCATGGGTATTATTGTATATTATAAATTCTTAAAAATCAAGTGTTTCATATTGTTTTTTTGCGAATTTAGGTATATAATATTGAAGATAAATTAAAGAGAGGATGAGAGAGAATGCAAGTTGAAAAGGAAGATGTTTTGCACATTGCAAAACTAGCATGTTTGAAACTAAAAGAAGAAGAAATTGAGGAATATAGAAAAAATCTTCAAGATATATTAAATTTTGCAAATATAGTAAATGGAGTAAATACAGAAAATATTAGCGAAACAATTGGTAGCACAAGTAATGTAAATGTTTTTAGAGAAGATGAAGTAAAAACATTTGAAGATGAAGCAGCATTATTACAAAATGCACCAGAAAAGCAAAACAATATGTTTAGCATACCAAAGGTTATTTAAGGAGGAACCCACATGGAACTTTATGAATTAACAGTACATGAATTAATAGAAAAGTTAGATAAAAAAGAAATAACATCTGAAGATATAATAGAAAGTTATGCAAAAAGAATAAATGAAAAAGAAAAAGATGTACAAGCTTTTGTAACAGAGACAATAGATACAGCCAAAGAGCAAGCTAAAAATGTAAATAGAGAAAATTCAAAGCTTGCTGGAATACCAATAGGTTTAAAAGATAACCTATGCACAAAAGGTGTAAAAACAACATGTAGTTCAAAAATGCTAGAAAACTTTATTGCACCATATAATGCAACAGTTGTAGAAAAACTAGAAAATGAAGGAATTATTAGCCTTGGAAAGCTTAATATGGATGAATTTGCAATGGGAGCTTCAACAGAATATTCAGCATTTAAAACAACAAGAAACCCATGGAACTTAGAAACAGCACCAGGTGGATCTAGTGGAGGAAGTGCAGCAGCAGTAGCAAGTGATATGGTACCTTGGGCACTTGGTTCAGATACAGGTGGATCAATACGTCAGCCAGCAGCACTTTGTGGTGTAGTAGGTTTAAAACCTACATATGGGCTAGTTTCAAGATATGGATTAGTTGCATTTGCATCATCACTTGACCAAATAGGTCCTATCACAAAAGATGTTACAGATAGTGCTATATTGTTAAATGTTATAGCAGGACATGATGAAAAAGATTCAACTTCAGTAAATATGCCTAAAAAAGACTATACAAAAAGCTTGGTAAAAGATGTAAGCAAATTCAAAATAGGAGTTCCAAAAGAACTTTTAGGAGAAGGAATAAACGAAGAAGTAAAAGAAGCAGTAAAAAAGGCGATTGAAGAATACAAAAAACTAGGAGCAACAGTTGAAGAATGTACACTAGATATTGCAAACGAAGCATTAGCAGTGTATTATATAATTGCATGTGCAGAAGCAAGCTCAAACTTAGGTAGATTTGATGGAATAAGATATGGATATAGAACCAAAAACTTTACAAACTTAAAAGAATTATATGAAAATTCTAGAAGTGAAGGCTTTGGAGCAGAAGTAAAAAGAAGAATAATACTAGGAACATATGTATTATCTTCAGGATATTATGATGCATATTACAAAAAAGCACAAAAAGTTAGAACTGTAATTAAACAGGAATTTGAGAAATTGTTTGAGAAGTTTGATATGCTACTTACACCAACATCACCAACAGTTGCATATAAAATAGGCACAAAATCAAATAACCCATTAGAAATGTATTTAGCAGACCTTTGCACAGTTTCTGTAAATATTGCAGGACTTCCAGGAATTTCAATTCCATGTGGGGTAGATAGCCAAGGAATGCCAATCGGCTTACAACTAATAGGAAAACCTTTTGATGAAGAAAGTATCATACAAGCAGCATATACTTATGAACAAGAAATTAAATTTAGAGAAAACAATAAACCAACATTTAAAAATTAGGAGGAGAATATGTTAAGAGAAGATTATGAAATGGTAATAGGATTAGAAGTACATGCAGAATTATCTACAAAAACAAAAATATTCTGCTCATGCCCAACAGAATTTGGTGGAGAACCAAACACACATTGCTGCCCAGTATGTATGGCAATGCCAGGAGCACTTCCAGTTCTTAATAAAAGAGTTGTAGAATACGCAATAAAAGCAGGACTTGCTACAAACTGTAATATTACAAGAGTTAGTAAAAACGATAGAAAAAATTATTTCTACCCAGACTTACCAAAGTCATATCAGATATCACAATTTGATATGCCACTTTGCACAAAGGGTTATGTAGAAATAGAAGAAGGAGAAGATTCTAAAAAAATAGGAATTACAAGAATTCATATAGAAGAAGATGCAGGAAAATTAAATCATGATGAATTTGGAAGAGGCAGTTTAGTGGATTTAAACAGAAGTGGAGTTCCACTAATCGAAATAGTATCAGAACCAGATATGAGAAGCGTAGAAGAAGCGGATAAGTATTTGAAAAAGCTAAAATCAATATTAGAATATATTGAAGTATCAGATTGTAAAATGCAAGAAGGTTCTTTAAGAGCTGATGTAAATGTTTCTGTTAGAAAAAAAGGTGCAAAAGAATTTGGAACAAGAACGGAAATGAAAAACATGAACTCATTTAGGTCAATTGCAAGAGCCATTGAATACGAAGCTGAGCGTCAAGTAGAAGAACTTGAAAAAGGAAATAAAATATACCAAGAAACATTAAGATGGGACGAAGTATCAGGCAAAACTTTCTCAATGAGGGATAAAGAAGATGCACAAGACTACAGATATTTCCCAGAACCAGATTTAGGAATTATAAAAATATCAGATGAAATGATAGAAGAAATAAGAAAAACACTTCCAGAAATGCCAGAAAGCAGACGTGCAAGATATATTGAAGAATACAAACTTCCAGAATATGATAGCAATATTTTAACAACATCAAAACATCTATCAGATTTATTTGAACAAGCAACAGAAATATGTAAGAACCCAAAAGCAGTTAGCAACTGGATAATGACAGATATAACAAGAATATTAAACGAAAAAGAAGAAGAACCAAGTGCAATACCATTTACACCAGAAGAACTTGGAAAACTAATAATATTAATAGATAAAGGAACAATAAGTTCAAAAATTGCAAAACAAGTATTAGAAGAATTATTTGAAAACCCAAAAGACCCAGAGGATATAATAAAAGAAAAAGGTTGGATACAAATTTCAGATGAAGGTGCAATTAAAGAAGTAGTACAAAAAATACTTGAAGCAAACCCAGCATCAATAGCAGATTATAAAGCTGGTAAAGACAGAGCATTAGGCTTCTTAGTGGGACAGGCAATGAAAGAAACAAAAGGAAAAGCAAATCCACAAATGTTAAACAAAATGTTCTTAGAAGAATTAAATAAATAAAGTAACTCCCCTTAAGAGCCTTAAGGGGAGCTTTGAAGGTTAATCAGAAAATTTGTAGGGCTGATGAATGAAACAGCCTTTTTCAGCACGAATTTCGGGACAAAGGAGCAAGAACGTATTTACGTCGATGCGCCCATGAGCCGAAAGACTTTTGGCCAGAACGGGTTCGGGAGATTTGATGAGAATATCTTCTCCAGTCTCGAGGTTGCCAAGGGAACACTCTGCCATTGCATAAAAGTTCCCGGTAATCATGATGTCGTCCCGGCAGTGAAACGGTTTGATGCAAAAAACATCACAATCAATGGGCACGGTCTTTTTCCCCTTCATGATTTTAACCTCCAAAAATATAAAGTAATTTCCTAAATGGAAATTCTAAAGTAGTATACCACAAGTTTCCATAAAATTCAACCTATGTTTTCCTATTAATTATATAATGGCTAGCTAAAGCTCCAACTAAAAAACTAACAAAAAACATTAAACCACATCTTGCAATAGAATAGCCAATATCAAAAGCCATATGTGATACAGGGTTTAAAACATATAAATACATAATATATGTAGCAATTAAACATAACACCAAAGAAGCTTTAAAACCGCCTTTCATAACATTTATTATAGAAATATCAATACCTTTAAAATCATTAATAAAATTCTTCATCATATGTAATCCTCCTAAAATTATGTTAACATAAAATAGATTAAAAAGCAATGGAAAATACTAGAATGAAAAAATTTATTAGATAAAATTTTCTTCCCAAACTTGACTTTTTGCGACAATAAATATAAAATAGATATGTGTACTAATAAACAAAGCTTAGCACATAGAGGGGAAGATATTTTTTATGTTTGGACACAGAAGCGATGGAAGAAAAATTAAAACATTACCAGCATTCTTTAAGGTAATACCTAGTGTAATGTTAGAAAGGAACGATTCACAAGTTTTATATAAGCAAGATATTCCAATAAAATATTTAGACGAATACATAGATAATAAGGCAAAAGATGGAATTAAAATTGCATACATGCATATTATTTATGCAGCAATTGTAAGAGTAATTGCTGAAAGACCACGATTAAACAGATTTGTTATGAATGGCACAACATATGCAAGAAACAAAATATATGTATCACTTGCAATTAAGAAAAATCTTACAGATGATGGAGTTGAAACAACTACAAAAATTGAATATCAAGGAACAGAAACTATTTTTGATATTAAACAAAAGCTAGATGCAATAATTGAACAAAACAAAGAAGTTGAAGCTAATAATGAAACTGATAAATTAGCTAAAACTCTTGGTTTAATACCAACAGGATTAATTAGAGTAGCTGTTAAATTCTTAAAATTCCTAGATAGACATGGACTTTTACCAAAAGCAATAATAAAAGCAAGTCCATTCCACACAAGTATATTTTTAACAAATGTTGGATCATTAGGAATAGACACAATATATCATCATTTATATAACTTTGGAACAACAAGTATGTTCTTTTCAATGGGAAAAAAGAAAAAAAGCTTTATATATGAAGACGAAGAAATAAAAGAAGAAAAATGTATAACGCTTGCTTTCGTTGGAGATGAAAGAATTTGTGATGGATTTTATTATGCAAACTCTTTCAAATCATTATTTAGATATTTAAAAAAACCAGAATTATTAGAAACAGCACCAGATTACAAACAAGATGTAGAATAATTTTAAATTAAAAAAGTCACACAAAAAGATGTGTGGCTTTTTCATGTAAAAACCTTCCAATTCTAGCTATTTTGTGGTATAATTATCAAATGAGTTTTTGAAAATAAGGAGACATTAGATGAACGATATAGTAAAAATACTTCCAAACTTTAAGAAGTTTAATGATTATATTTCAAATGTAAAAGACAATATAAGTCCAATTATGCTTTCTGGTTTAACAGATAGTGGAAAGGTGCATTTTGCATATTCCACTTACTTTTATGCAGAAAAGCCAATTTGTATAATTACATATAATGAGTTACAAGCTAAAAAGATTATAAGAAACTTAGAATATTTTGAAAATAACATTAATTATTTTCCTAAAAAAGAGATATTGGCATATGATTATTTAGCTGAAAGCAAAGATATAACATACAGTAGAATAGCATGTTTAAACGAAATACATAAAAAGCAAGCTAAAATAATTGTAACAACTATTGAAGCAGTAAGCCAAAAAATTATACCAGAAGATGTGCTATATAAAAATATATTAGAACTTAAAATTGGTGATGTAATCAATCTTGAAGAAATAAAGCAAAAACTTGTACTACTTGGATATGAAAGACAAGATGTAGTTGAAAACAAATCTGAATTCAGTGTAAGAGGTGGCATTATAGATGTTGCAATTTCTGAAAAGCAAGGAATTCGTATTGAACTATGGGGAGATGAAATAGATTCAATAAGAACATTTGATATCAACACACAAAGGTCTTTAGAAAAACGAGAAAATATAAAAATATACCCAGCACATGAATTTTTATTAGATAAGCCACTAGAAGAAGTTGCAAAAGACATTCAAGATCAAAGAGATAAAGAAGAAATTTTAGAAGGAAACTTCACAAACAAAATAGATAAATATTGGAATAAGTTTTATAACAACCCAGATAATACTTTTATAGACTACATAAAAGACAACTATATTATATTTATAGATGAAGTAAGCAAAATAAAAGCAAGGTCTGAAAACGTTATAAAAGATACAAAACTGTTAATGCAAAACTTAGTAGAAAAAAAACGTTATATACCAGAATTACTAGAAAAGATAGAAGATTATATAGAATTTTTAGATAGAATAAAAAGTATTCAAACTATATACTTAGAAAATAAAGATATAGGTTTTGTAGATAAACAAAGTATGCATGCAAAAAGAAACGGATATAGTTTTAGCTATAGGGAGGTAAACTTTTTTCGTAGTTCAATGGATCTATTGTTTAAGGAAGTACAAGAAGGACTTGGACAAGGTACAACAATAGCCATACTTTGTGGAAATCAAAATAACATAAAAAGAACAAAAGACCTTCTTGCAGAAAAAATAAACAACCCAAAACAGCTCCAAAAATTAATAATAACAGAAGGTTCTCTTACAGAGGGATTTGAATGCTATGATTTCAATTTACTTGTAATATCAATAGAAGAGCTATTTAATATCCCAAAAAAGAAAAGAAAAACACCAGAGCAATTCAAAGCAGGTGAAACAATAATCTTCTCAGACCTAAAAGTTGGAGATTACATAGTACATAGAACAAACGGAGTTGGACAATTCGTTGGAATAAACACAATTCAAGCTGCGGGAGTTACAAAAGACTATATTAAAATAAAATACAAAGATGATGGTATTTTATATGTTCCAACAAGCAGTTTAGATAATGTAAAGAAATATATAGGTTCAGGAGATGGAGCACCAAGGCTAAACAAACTTGGAAGCAAAGACTGGGCAAAGGCAAAAGCAAGAGTCAAGTCTAATTTACAAGAAATTGCAAAAGACCTAATTGAGTTATATGCAAAGAGAGAAAAGGCAAAAGGATTTATGTTCTCAAAAGATACAGAATGGCAAAAAGAATTTGAACAAAAATTTCCATATACTGAAACAAATGACCAATTAAGAAGCATAGAAGAAATGAAAAAAGATATGGAAAGCGAAAAGCCAATGGATAGATTACTTTGCCGGAGATGTTGGGTATGGTAAAACAGAAGTGGCTTTAAGAGGAGCTTTTAAAGCATGTATGGACCAAAAGCAAGTTGCATATTTAGCACCAACAACAATTCTAGCAACACAACAATATGATACTTTTAAAGAAAGAATGAAAGATTATCCAATAAGAATAGAATTACTTAATAGATTTGTTCCAGCATCAAAACAAAAAGAAGTAATAAAAGGTTTAAAAACAGGAGAGGTAGATATTGTAATAGGAACACATAAATTATTAAATGACCAAATTGAATATAAAAATTTAGGATTACTAATAATAGATGAAGAGCATAGATTTGGAGTAAAACATAAAGAAAAAATTAAAAAACTAAAAACAAATATAGATGTACTAACAATGACAGCAACACCAATACCTAGAACATTGCATATGTCTATTGTAGGAGTAAGAGACATGTCTTGCCTATACGAGCCACCACAAAATAGACGCCCCGTTCAAACTTATGTGTTAGAATACGATGATGAAGTTGTTAAAGAAGCAATAACAAAAGAACTTGGAAGAGATGGGCAAGTTTTCTATCTATATAATAATGTAGAAAACATAGATAAGAAAGCTGATGATATTGCAAAGCTTGTACCAGAAGCTAAAGTAGCTTTTGCACATGGACAAATGTCAGGACATGAAATAGAAGATATAATGCAAAAATTTGTAGATAAAGAAATAAATGTACTTGTATGTACAACTATTTTAGAATCTGGAATAGACATACCAAATGCAAATACTATAATTGTAGAAAATGCTGATAGACTTGGTCTAGCACAGCTATATCAAATTAGAGGAAGAGTTGGTAGAAGCGATAAACAAGCATATGCATATATAACATATAAACGAGACAAAATGATTACAGAAGTTGCAGAAAAAAGGCTAAAAGCTATAAAAGAATTCACCGAATTTGGTTCAGGCTTTAAAATTGCAATGAGAGACCTAGAAATAAGAGGAGCTGGAAGTATGCTAGGTGAAATTCAACATGGCCATATAGACGAAGTTGGATATGATACATATTGCAAGATTTTAGATGAAGTAATTAAAGAGCAAAAGGGAATAAAAACAGAGGAAGAACCAGAAGTTACAATTGATATTAATATTTCAAGCTTCATACCAGATACATATATTGAAAATCAAGATCAAAAAATGGAAAGTTACAGAAATATAGCACTATGTAGAACAGATGAAGACTTTAAGAATATTGAAGAAGATTTAACAGATAGATTTGGAAAAATACCAGAAGAAACATTAAACTTAATTAAAATTGTAAAAATTAAGGAAATGTGTAAAAATTGTGGTATAATAAAAGTTATTCAGAAGCAAAATAATATAATACTATACTTTGAGCCAGATAAGTTTACACTAGATATGGCAGAACTTGTACATAAATATAACGATAAAATCAAATTCTCTACAGGAATTACGCCATACATAACATACAAAGTTCAAGACCAAAAGAATATAATTCAAGAGATAGGAGAGTTATTAAAAGATGCTAATAACCAGTAAGGATAATGAAACTATTAAACATATAAGAAAGCTAAAAGAGAAGAAATACAGGGATGAATATGGAGAATATGTTATAGAAGGAATAAAACTTATAAATGAAGCAATAAAAGAAAAGGCAAATGTAAAAACAATTATAGTATGTGATAATTGTAATAAAGAGGCAATAACCCAAAATTCAATGTATGAAGTTGCAAAGCAAAACTGCATATATGTGGATGAAAAAGTGTTTAACACAATAACAGAAGTTAAAAATCCACAGGGAATTTTAGCCGTGGTTGGAAAACCAGAAGGTAACAAAGAAATTAACTATAAAGAAGATATGATAGTTATATTAGACGATTTGCAAGACCCAGGAAACTTAGGTACAATATTAAGAACAGTAGATAGTGTTGGCTTAAGCCAAATAATAGTATCAAAGAGAAGCGGAGATGTATACAACTCAAAAGTAGTGCGCTCAACAATGGGAGCAATTTTTAGAGTAAATGTAATAGAAAGCGAAAATTTAAAAGATACAATAAAAGAAATTAAAAAACATAAATTTAATGTAATCTCAACATCTTTAGACACAGATAAAAGCTTATATGATATTGAACTAAACAAATCAGCAATAATCGTAGGAAATGAAGCAAATGGAGTTTCAAAAGAGATTCAAGAACTATCAGATACAAAAATAATTATACCAATGCTTGGAAAAACAGAAAGCTTAAATGCTTCTGTAGCAACAGGAGTAGTTCTTTACGAATATGTAAGGCAAAAGATTTGTAAATAATTTAAGAAAAATATTGCAAATTCAAAAATTATATTATAGAATAATTTTAAATATATAGATAAGCACAAAGGAGGATAAAATGAAACAAAAAACTAATTTTAATGAAAAAGGAATAACTATAATAGCATTAATAATAACAATTATACTTCTTTTAATTTTAGTAGGTGTAAGCATAAATCTAGTTATTAAGGGCAATTTATTTGGCAGTGCCGAGAAAGCAGTATCAGGAACAAATGATAAAACTGCTCAAGAACAAACAAGAGTAGATGAATTAATGGGCGAATTGGGAAGAGTTGAGGAACAACAAAGACAGGATAATCTACCAGGAACAAGGGTAAGTGAGAACACAAAATATATAAGAGATGGAAAAACAGCATGGATACCAAAAGGATTTACTGTATCTGGAATAAAGTCTGAACAAAGTATAAATAAAGGACTAGTAATTTATGATATACCAGAAGGAACAACACCAGACTGGTCAAACCCAGATAGTGTAAAAACAAAATATAACCAATTTGTA
>ERZ772883.163-NODE-163-length-76000-cov-16.376865_pt1 | contig 76000 bp, 82 predicted proteins | sample MGYA00580575_ERZ772883 | MGnify/ENA primary metagenome ERZ772883 (study PRJEB29015, sample SAMEA2737666) | human gut metagenome | biome: human gut; feature: human-associated habitat; material: faeces | place: China | collected 2012 ... | reverse complement strand
CGCGAGCTGGGTTCAGAACGTCGTGAGACAGTTCGGTCCCTATCCGTCGTGGGCGCAGGAAAATTGAGGAGAGCTATCCTTAGTACGAGAGGACCGGGATGGACCTACCTCTGGTGTATCTGTTGTCACGCCAGTGGCAGTGCAGAGTAGCTATGTAGGGAAGGGATAAACGCTGAAAGCATCTAAGCGTGAAGCCCTCTCCAAGATGAGTTTTCCCATTGTTTAACAAGTAAAATCCCAGAAAGACTAACTGGTAGATAGGCTAGAAGTGGAAGTGTAGTGATACATTGAGCGGACTAGTACTAATAGATTGAGGATTTAATCCCAAAATTATTTAATTTGATTAACCACATTATCATGTTTTCAGAGAACTATTAAAATAAAAATTGATAAAATATATTGGTGATAATTGCGAAGTGGTTCACCTGTTCCCATACCGAACACAGAAGTTAAACACTTCAGCGCCGAAGATAGTGATTAGTTGCTAAAATAGGTCGTTGCCAATATTTTTTTATGTCCAAATATCCCTAATTAGAGATATTTGGGCTTTTTCTTTTCTTGCTTCTATGTTATAATAACAATGGTGATTTTCATGGCAAACGAAATCAGAGAAAGATTTAGAGAAAGAAAGTATTCATATAAAAATAAAAGAAAAAAGATAAAAGAGAATAATGAAGAAATAAAAGCAAAAAATGATGATAGTCCTATAAAAATAGTACTATTTTCTCCTTTTTTAATTTTAGGAATTATTGGAAAAGGTATAGAAAAACTAGGTATTAAAAGTCAGACATATGAAAAAAATGATGATAATAATATAAGTAATTCTATTAGCTATACAAAAAGCAATAATGTGTCACTAGAAGAAAAAAATAATATTTATGTTAAAAAAGGTAATTCAAAAAAAATAGCAACAAATAAAGAACTTAAAACAAATGATATTAAAGTACATTATAAAGAGAATAAACAAATAGTAAATGATAATAATAAATTAGAAAATAAAATTTTATTAAAATTTGGAAAAGAACTAGAAAGATTAAAAAATGAATGTGAAATAGTAGAAAGTGAAGAATATATACTAAATAAATATGATGATGATAATAGTATATATTTAAAAGCAAATGATATTAATAACAAGATAAATACATTATTAAAAAAACTAGAAAAGATTAATAAAGAATATAAATTATTAAAAAATAATAATCTAATCGAAGAACCATTGTTACTAGATGATAGTTTATTAATTGATGATATAATAAATTATAGAAAAACTTTACAAAAAGAAGAAATTAATAAAATCCCTAAGAAAATAAAATTATTAGAAGAGTATAAATATCTTTATAAAAACTTAGATGATCTAGTTGAAAAAACAGAAAAAATGAAAGAAATAAGTAATAAAAGAGTTCAAGAATTATCTGCAAGAGATAAAAAATATAAAGATGCAAAAAACAAAATAGTAAATTTAGAGGAAGTAGAAAATTGTTGTAATTTAATAATAGAAAAAAACAATAATTATCTTGAAGAATTATCAAAAAAAGTAGATAAAATAACCGAGAGAAAGTATGTTGAAAGTAAGTTAAAAGGAATGAATGGTTTTTTAACATCAAGTTTAAGATATATTTGGTTGCTTTCACTTACACCACTGCGTGGAATATTACCAGGTATTGGTGCCAGAACAGTAGCAACTAGAAAACTATTACATAACATGTTAAAAAATATGCATTATGAAAAACAAGAAAAAATAATCTATTCATTAGGTAACTATGAAAGTGAAATCAATAACAAAATATATGATATAGATAGTTTGAATTATAATATTGATTTAGCATTAGAAGATGTTCAGAAACTAAAGAAAGAATTTAAAGATTACTTTCTATCATATAGTTTTAAAGAATATGATAAAGCCTACAAAAAAATTGAATTAATTGAAAAAAATATAATTGATAATAAAAATAAAGTGTATTTAATTAAAGAAAAATTAATTAAAAGTAAAGAATTAAATAGAAATACTTTGACCAAAGTAAAAAAATTAAATGATAAAAATTAATTTTAATTTCAAATAATGCTTGTAAGAGTAAAAAAAATGTGATATACTTACTTCAGAATAAATGATAGTGGCTATCATTAATATAATTAAGGAGGACTTTTTTATGAATAAAAATTTTATAATTATGAATAAAAATAACAATACTCAAATGCAGGCATCTAGTTTAGTAAAGTTTAATTTTAATAACAAAGATTATTTAGTATATTTCATTGATGAAAATGAAGAAAATAAACAAATTTTTGTATCTAGATTAATTTTAAATTCAGAAGGTAAATATTTTATTGATAATATTATGCCGGAAGAGAAAGCAAAATTAAGTGAAATTGTATATAATATTGTTATTTTAATTCCAACTAATAATCAAAAAGGTGAGCCGGCAGATAAACTATTAAGTAGTTTAACAGAAAAATATACGTTATTATTAAGTAATGATATTCCGACATTAGGTGAACAAGAGTATTATAATAACTGTTCTATAGCAATAACTAGTAAAGAACTAGTAGGATTAGCAGAAGTTTTTTATAATACTAATTTAAAAGTTGAAGAACCAGTATTAAAGACATCAGAGGTGCCAACTTGGGAAATTCCATCAAGTAATGAAGTGGTACAACCAGTTGAACAAGCAGTTAGTACTGTACCTATTTTTACTTCTGCAGAAAATGAAAATACATTATCACCAGAAGTAAAAGCTAAGGAACCAATGGTAAATGAGACACCTGTTGTTGAACCAATACCACCAGTAGTAAATAATAATAGCCAAGCAACAAATGTAATTCCTAACACTACTGAAGAAATGCCTGCTAATACATTAAATAACAATTTGGCAAATAATAGTATTAATAATAATGTTAATAATATATTACCAGAAAATAATATGCCAAATCCACAAGCAGAAAAATTAGCAATTGTTTCAGATCCAAGTTTAGCAAGTATTACTGGAACAGTACCTATAGCTGGACAACCTAATGTAGCAAAATTAAATAACAAAGGAAAAGCTAATGTAAAATATATCATTATTGGTACAATATGTATATTGTTAGCAATAGCTGTAGTAGTAGTTGCATACATATTAATTCAGAAAAAAACTACTGGGGTTTAGAATATATACAACCACAATAGTTTTGTCTATACAAATTATATTTATTAGATAATAAGATGGATGATTTATATCCATCCTTTTTTTTGAAGTCAGAATATAACCATTTAACATTATATTTATTTTCAAGTTCTTTTCCATAATTATTAATCCATTCGGCGTTTTTGTAAGGACTTACTGATAAAGTAGTACAAAAGAAATCATAATCGTTCTCTTTAGCTAAGATAGCCGTTTTTTCCATTCTTAAGTAATAGCAGACTTTACATCTATTACCTCTTTCAGGTTCCTTTTCTAATCCTTTAATGCATTCATTATAATAATCATTATCATAGTCACAATCAATAATATCAACACAATTAACTTTATCAATTTCATTAATTAACTTTATTTGTTCTTCTTTTCTTTTTAGATATTCATCATATGGAAAAATATTCGGATTATAATAAAGAATAGTAATATCAAAGTATTTTGTTAAATAACTAATTACATAACTACTACAAGGTCCACAACAACTATGTAATAGTAGTTTCTTTTTATCATTTAAATTATTTAAAATATTTTCACACATAGCACTATAGTTTTCTTTCATTTCCTCACCTCGAATAAGCAACAATATTATAGCATATAATTAAAAAAAAATCATATAATTTCTTGAAAAACAAAAAAAATATGATACAATATAAAAGGAGGTACCAAATGAAAAAAGAAAAAGAAATACCATTAAAAAATTATATATTATTATCAATAGTATTAATATTAACAATAGTAGTAGTAATTTATTTTTTTCTGTGGAAAAACACCTATGAAAAAAGCAAGTTACAAACACCAATTCTTGATGATTATTTGTTAGTAATTAATTATAATGAATTAAATAATTACTTAGTAGAAAATAAAGATGCAATTATATATGTATCAAAATTAAATGATGAGAGTATAAGATTATTTGAAAATAAATTTAAAAATATTATAAATAAAAATAATTTGAATAATAAAATATTGTATTTAGATTTAACTGAAGAGTTAAAAGAAAACAACATAGTAAAAGAAATAAATAAAAAATATGGTAAGGAAATGACTGAAGTTCCTACAATAGTAATAATAAAAGATGGAAAAATATCAAGTTCTTATAATATAAAAGAAAATAAATATAACATTAAATTGTTAGAAAAATACCTAGAAAAGGAAGATGTAATAAATGATTAATGTAGTTTTGTATGAACCAGAAATACCAGAAAATACAGGAAATATAATGAGAACATGTGCTGGTACAAATAGTTATTTACATTTAATAGAACCACTTGGATTTGTAATGGATGAAAAAAGAATAAAAAGAAGTGGAGTAAATTATATAGATAAAGTACATTACCAAAGATATATAGATTTTGATGATTTTAAAAATAAAAATGAAGGGGAATATTATTATTTTACTAGATATGGAACAAAAGCATATAGTGAGATAGATTTTTCTGATAAAAATAAAAATTATTATTTAATATTTGGAAAAGAAAGTACAGGGATACCAAAAGAAATACTTCATAATAATTTAGATAAATGCTATAGAATACCAACCAGTGAGAATATTAGGGCATTAAACCTATCTAACTGCGTAGCATTAATAACATATGAAGCATTAAGACAACAAAATTTTCCGAATTTATTAAGAAGTGATCCTTTTAAAGGAGAAGATTATCTAAAAAAAGAAGATGGCCTTAATCAATAAAGCCATTCTTTTTTAATTTATCAATAATTTTATCAGTGGATACATCTCCTTCAATTCTAGTAGCGGTCGTTTTTTCCTCTCCGTTTTTAATAAATATAGTAACAGGAGTACCACCATCAAAACTAATTAACTTATTAAATTTTTCTAAGTCAGTTTTATTATACTTATCAATATCAGTATAGTAAATATTAATTTTATATTTATTAGCTACTTTTCTAAGTTTAGGTTTATAATCATTACAATGAGAACAAGTAGTACGAGAAATACAAACTACGAAATCTTCTTTATTCTCAATTTTAGTTGTTAATTCATTATAATTCAGTTCAACTAAACCATTATCACTACTATTAAATAATAAATATCCTATTCCTACACCAAGTAAACAAATTACAATAATCATAATTATATTTTTTTTATTTTTCATAACATCACCAAAATAATAATATCACTTTTTTATAAAAAATGCAAAAAAATTCTTTTAAATTAAGCAAAAAAATGATATAATTCATTATAGAATAGGACAAGGTGAGATATATGAAAAAAAATATATATCAATCGATAATTATATTAATACTATTTTTGAGTATTCCATATATAAAAGCTGATTGTACTACCGAGGAAATAAAAGAATTAAAAAAAGAAACAAAACAAATTAAAATAATATATGAACACATTGATAATGCAACTACAGAAGAAGGTGGTACTGACTATAATAAGTTTAGTGTAGACATAGTAAATATTCCAGATAACTATTATATTATAGTTAACGATGGCTTGAATTATAAGGAAGAACCACAAAATAATAAAGTAAATATGACATTAAGTAATGGCTCATGGACTATAAATATATATTCTAACAAGTGTGAATCAGAAATAGACACAATAAGATTTAAATTACCAAGATTTAATATATATTCTCTAGATCCTTTATGTAAAGGAGTAGATGGTGAAAAATTTCCCTTATGTGGCAAATATTATGAATATGAAGTAAGTTATGATAGTTTCAAACAAAGAGTAGAAAATTATCGTATTACAAATAATATAAAAGATTCAGATAATAGCAATATAAAAAATGAAAAAAATTATTTTAAAATAATAATAAATTATCTAAATAAATATAAATTATATATAATAAGTGGTGTAGGAGTAATTATATTAATTACAGTAATAACTATTATCATTAAGAAGAGAAGAAATAGAGGTGTATTAAAATGAAAAAAAAGATATTCTTATTCTTATTCATTATAATTACATCTTTATCATTCTCAACAAAAGCATTTGCTGATGAACTAACCTATGATGTTAGATATGATATAACAGAGTTAAACATAAAAGATTCTAAAATAACTTTTAAAGGTTGGGCATTTATAAATAATACTCATAATTTTGTCTCATATAAAAATGGAACTGCTATAGAAAGTCAATATGGAAATATTAAATATGGTGGGCAGCAAATATACATTCAAGCATTAGACGAAAAAGGTAATCGATTAGGAGATATAGTATCCGTAGAAGGAAGTAAAGATTATAATTTCTATTGTGAAATGTATTTCTTTAAAAATGGAAAATATGAATGCAAAGATGCTTATAATAAAGGACAATTTCCATCAGATTATCAGATAGCAAATAATAAATGTGGTCCTCAAAACTGGAATCAATGTCTATATGAAGATATTGGCTTTACAGTTTCATTTGATACAACAAAATGGGCATTATCAGATGGTGAAAAAGTAAAGTTTCAAATAGCAGTTACAAATACAGATTATAAAAATAAAACCAACAGAGACAGAACCGAATGGAATGATTTATTTTTGACACAAAGTGTAATGTCTGTTGTTAATGATAGTGATAATATTAAAATAGTTACAAGAGAGAATGGAAAAAAATTGAGAGTAATAGTGCCAGAAGGATTGTTAACAGATATAAATAGAAATTATATTCTTGAGGATAAAAATGGAAATAAATGTGATCCATGCAAAGCATGTGGAGGAAATTTTTGTAAGGATGGTTCAAAAACATATAGGTCATCTGAATGTTCAACGTGTCACTGGAGTTTTGCGGTTAAAGACACTGAAGAAAAAGGCATCGAATATACAATATCACAAAGAAATGTTGGCAAGTTTACTAAAGGATATAATAAAAATACAAGTAGTGGATATTTAAATGCTAGTGGACCAGGACAATATTTAGTTTATGCCAAAAGCAAGTATGAATCAACAAGTGAGCGATACCCAGCCACAGATGAAGAAATTAGAAGAGGAGACTACAAAGAAGTACTATTATGGTCATCATGGGTAATTCCAATAGGAAAATTTGAAATAGCAATATATAATAATAAAAAATGCGAACCAAGCAGTCCGAATATAAAAGCAGCATGTAACAGCTCTAGTCAATCATTTTCAAGTACATGTGAAGAGTTAACGGTAAATGTCAAGAATGGAGAAGTAACCAAAACAAGAGCAAATGTAAAAATATCACAAACAGGGTCAATAACGACAATATTAACCCCAACAAATACATATGCTGGTGGAGGCTTTAAATTTGGTATAATGTATCATAATACTATATCTTGGAGTTTAGTAAAACAGTATAAAGGTACAATAGAAGATATTACTAAAGAAATGCAAGCCAAATTAAAAGAAAATTTTGTTGATGGTTTTGGACTAAAGAATGTCAAATTTGGTAATGAACAAATACCTGATGATTATTTTAAACAAAATATAAAGTGTCAAGAAACTGGTAGTTTTACTAATGGAAATACTTTAACAACCATGTGTATAGTATATTTACCAAATTCAGTAGTAGAAGAATATACTGGTAAAGTAACCTATAAACAAGGTGATAACCTTGGTCTAAATAATAAATATTACACTCCAATAGATTGGAATAGTAATAAAAAATATGAAGTAGTAGCTACTATCAGTGGTATGGATAGATTAAAAGAATCATCTGTAAAAGCAGATAGTAAAGATAAAAATAAAGCTTGGACAGGAACATGGGAGTATACATTAAATGGTTCTAAAGATAATTGTGATATTAATTTGTATCCATTATATGGACAACCTACAGGAGGTAAGAAAAATCTTAAATATATTTTTATATATAGACCAATAGATTTGAATAATCCATTTCCTAGTAGAAATCCAGGTATGAATTGGTATGATTGGTATAATAGCAAAATACCAAATAATAAAGAACGTTTAGCAAATTCTTATCAAAGTAATAAATTACAATATGCAATAACATTAGATGGCTTATCAACAAAAAGTATAAAACAATATAATAAAAACGAATTAACACACGGTGGATATTTTGATTGGAAAACAATGGATGATGACAAAAGTAAGTTTATTGATAAGTACTTTGATACAATTAAAAGAGAAAATATTATAAAAGAGTAGGTGATAGTAAGTGAAATGGTCAACAACAGCATTAGGACTAATAATATTTGGTTTAGTTGGTATATCAATAATAATGCTATTTCAACAAATAACTACTACTAACGAAAATGATTATTATTTATTGAAAGAAATAACTGAGGCAGCTATGATTGACTCAATAGATATATCATACTATAGAGAAACAGGTAATTTAAAAATAGTAAGAGAAAAATTTGTAGAGAATTTTACTAGAAGATTTGCTGAATCTACTCTAATAATTGGTACAAAATATACAATAAAGTTTTTTGATATAATGGAAGAACCACCAAAAGTTTCGGTAAGAATAGATACAGGAATAGAAAATTATCGTATCTATAATACAGAAGATAGCTATAATGTTTTAAATGAGTTAACTGGAATATTTGAATATGTTGGAAAAGAAGGAAAAAATAGTACAACTACAATTGGTGAAAATCCTTATACAAAAAAAACAATAAAGAAAACATACTATGCTATTATAAAAAAAGTACCATCAACTAAAAAATATGATAAGATTTTAGAGTTAAATATACCAGATGAATTAATATCAGGTAAAATAAAAAATCAAAAATTAAAAGATGCAAAATTTGAAAAGATGGAACCAACTCAAGAAATACTTAATGAAGCAGTTTTACAAAGAGATATTTACTATAAAAACGCGGAAAATGATTATGGATACTTTTTATCACTTGCAAAAGTAGAAAAAAATGTGTATAATGATAATAGTGTAAGAGTATCCAGTAAGCTAGCAGCATCAGATGAAAATAAAGTTCAAATTACAAGTATAGGAACTGGTAATCAAGATTATACAATAATAAAATATATAGCAACATGGGAATATGATGAATACAAATATAAGTTAAGTTAAAGAAAGTAAAAGGGAGGAAAATTATGAATAACTTAAAAGCTTCGATGAAAAAATTTCTTGGTAATAAAAATACAGTTACCATATTAGGAATTATAGTATGTTTAGTAGTACTATATATTGGTTACAATTATCGTATTAATTCAAAAGTAGAATTAGTACAAGTACCATATGCAATAAGTACAATTCAGCCAAGAACATACATAAAGAAAGATATGATAGGAACAATGAATGTACCAAAATCATTCTTAGTAGGAAACTACTATACAAATATAAATAGTATAGTAGGAAAATATTCTAATTATAATACAATAATAGCACAAGGTAGTTTATTCTATACAGACTTAGTAGTATCAGGAGATGAATTACCAGATTCAGCATTTGCAGATGTTCCAGAAGGATATACAGTAATAAATTATCCTGTTACAATAGCATCAACTTATGCAAATTCAATGGCACCAGGTAGTCATATTAATATTTATTATAAATCATTAAATGATAATGGTGAAGTAATGTTTGGAAAATTTATAAGTAATATTGAGGTACTAGATGTTAAAGATGCATCTGGACAACATGTATTTGAAAATAGTGAGGATACAAGAACACCAGCATATATGTTATTTGCAGTTCCTGAAGAAACACATTTATTATTAAGAAAAGCATTATACTTAGATGAATATGATGTAGAATTAATATTAATACCAAATACTGCTACTCTAACAGAAAAAGATACAGTAACAGTAAGTAGCCATGATATTGAAGAATTTATTAATTCAAAAACAGTATTTGTATCAGTTGATGATCTACCTGATATCACAGATAAAGTAACTGAAAATAATGCAAAGAATGATAATAACACAAACACTAATAATAACACACAAACAAACGGATAAGAAAAGAAAATAAAAAGGAGGTTAAAGTATGGATGAGGCTTTTACCCAAATAGACTTTGGCCCATTAAAACAATATTTAGAGAATGATGATGTAACCGATATATCATACAGTAATAATGGACAAGTATGGTTAAAAACATTATCACAAGGAGTATTTAGAGTAGAAAACACTGGAATAAATAACCAATTAATGGAAAAAATAGCTTTCCAGTGTGCCAACTCTATGGGTAAATCATTTAATATGGCTAATCCATTTCTAGATGCTGAATCAGCAGAGTTAAGAATGAACTTTGTTCATGATTCTATAGCCAAAAATGGAATAGCTGTATTAATAAGAAAAACTCCAGCTAAAATAAGATTACAAAAAGATAAGATAATAGCAGAAGATTATATAAGATTAAATATTCATGATTTCTTATTAAAATGTGTAGAAGGACATTGTAACATTATTGTAAGTGGTGAGACTGGTTCAGGAAAAACAGAGTTTATAAAATACTTAGCAGCACATACAAAAGAAAATGAAAAGATAATAACAATAGAAGATACCCTAGAACTTCACTTAGATAAAATATTTCCTCATAGAGATATAGTGGCTATGAAGACTAATAATATAGCTTCATATTCTGATGTGTTAGTAACTTGTATGAGACAAAATCCTAGATGGATATTATTATCTGAAGTAAGAAGTGCCGAAGCCGTAATGGCTGTTCGTAATAGTATATCTTCTGGTCATAATATTTTATCTACTATACATGCTGATAAAGCAGAGTCAATTCCAAGTAGAATGTATAGTCTACTTGAAACAAACCAAGATGTAAGTCAGTTTTTAACAACTATCCATAGATATGTACAATTAGGAGTTCATATCAAAGGATATTATAGTCAAAAATATAAAAGATTTCATCGTGAAGTATCTGAGGTAGTAGAATTTTATGTTACTGATGATAATAAAGCAGAATACAAAATACTATATAAAAAGACTCCAGACGGACATGAAACAGTGGCTAATCCATCAAAATATCTATTAGGTTATTTAGAAAGTCAAGGAGTAATTATGCCACCAGATATCTTAGTAAAAGAAGAATTTAAATCAACTGATTATAATAAAACAACAGATAATAATGAATTTGTAGTAGATAATAGTATAGTAAAAAATGAATTACCTCAAAATAATACTATAAATAATAATAATGTAAATACTAGTTTAAATAATAAGCCTAATGTAGAGTGGGTTGTTCCAAACATTATAAACCAAAATAATAATCCACAAAATATTCAAGGAAACATACCAAATCCAAATATGTACACTAATCAAAGTATACCAAGACCAATAAATATAAATAATATAAGTAACAGATAAGGTAGGTGATATAATGGAAATAATTATAATAGGAATAATTATAATATTTATAGTTTCGTATCGTACAAAACAAGGAGAATCCGTATATAAATTTATTTCTGAACAAGCTATAAATACATATAAAAAAATAGAACCTTATTCCTTTAAAGTAATGAGAGATAAAGTAAAAGAATTAGGTTTAGAATATACACCTAGACAATACTTATTTCAAATATTAGCCTTTGCAGGTTTAGCAGGTGGTATAAGTTATTTATATTTTTATAATTTATTTATATCAATAATATATATAATAATTGCAGTATCATTCATACCATATATAACATATTTAAGATGTAAAAGACAATATAGTGAATATATCTTTGAACAAGTACAAGTATATTGTACCAATACTATAATGGAATTTGCTACTACTCAAGCCTTCGTAAAATCACTTGAAGGAGTAGTAGAGTCAGGTATATTAGAAGAACCCTTATTATCAGATGTAAAGACTATGATAGCTTTATCTTATGAAAAAGGTGATGTCTATGATTCAATAAAATATATGGATACAAAGTATCCATACTATATGGTAAAAAATATGCATCAACTATTCTTACAAGTAACTAAAGAAGGTGCTAAGGATACTGAAGAAACATTTGAAAATATGTTATCGGATATCGACATATTAGTTGAAGGAGTATATAGAGATAGAACAGATAGAGCAAACTTCCATAGACAGTTTTTAACATTTGGTGTAGCATTATATGGAATGGTAGCCTTAATACAATTATTAATAGGACAAGAAACATATATTGCTATGGTAGACAATATCTTTATTAGAATATTTGTCCATATTATAGTAATAGTAAATAGTTGCTTTCTTCTTAATGGAGAAAAATATTACAACGAGAATGTAGGTGCTGAATAATGTATATAGAAATGCTCATAATCGCAGTAGTAGTGTTTTACATTTTCATTGTAAATAAAAAAATAAATACTTCTGGAATATTTGGAAGTAATAGTAAATTAACAAACATTATAAAAGAAAAAGATTATGATTTTCTATTAATAGCCAAATATGGTGATAGAGTATATGACCCTAATGAAGTATTTATGAAGAGAGTAAGAAATGGAGTATTAGTAACAATAATATTAGTCTTCTTATTTCTATCTCAATTAAGTTATTTAAGCATAATAATATCAATAGTAATTGGATATTTAGTATTTAAAAATCAATATTTAAGTTTAAGAAGATGGTATAAACAACATCTAAATTATATAGATTCATTATTACCATATTACTTAAAAACACTTGAAGTATTAATTCATCATTATACAGTGCCAGTAGCACTTGCAAAAAGTGTTGATGATGCCCCTGAAGTATTTAAACCAGGATTAAAAAGAATGCTAACAAGAATAGAATCAGGGGATTCATCAATAGATCCTTATATGGATTTTGCTAAAGAGTATCCGGTAAGAGATTCAATGAGGATGATGAGATTATTATATAGATTAGGTCTAGGAGAACAAGAAAAGAAACATCAACAATTAGTATCATTTTCTAAGTCTGTATCTAATCTTCAAGCCAAGGCAAGAGAAATGAAATATCAAGCTAGACTTAATACCATGGAAAGAAAAACAATGATAATGATGTGTGTTGTTGGATTTGGTTCACTAGCGTTATTATTGATTTCAATCTTTATGATAATGAATTTCTAAAGATTTGAAATATAAAAAAAGAATAAAAAAAAATATATAAGAAAGAAGGTGAAAAGTAATGAAAGAAGCATCAGGTGAAGTTTCAATGACTGTAATCGTTATAATTGCAGTAGCAATAATTGGTGGCATAATAGTAGCATTAGGCCCAACTATTAAAGACACCATCATGAGTAAATGGGGCAGTTCTGACAAAGCAGCATGTCAATCAGGTGGTGGAACATGGCATGAAGAAAATGGTGGTTATTGCACTAGCAAATAAATCACAATAAATGATAGAGTAGGTGATAAATAATGAGAGAAGCGTTTGGTGGAACTTTTACAATACAATTGATATTATTATTCTTAGCAATTTATATTGCTTTTATAGCGGTAGCATTAAACTATGCTAAAGCCTTTAGAGTAAAAAATAGAATAATAGATATTGTTGAACAACATGAAGGATTTGATTTTAATGATACAAGTGAAGGATCAGCACAAGGTGAAATCAAAAATTATTTAAGTAGAGTAAGTTATTATGTAAAACTAACTAATATTTCAAATAATACTGTTAACAATAATTATAGATGTTATTCAGAAGGATATTGTATTGAAAAAGTAAGTAGTAGTGTAGTAAATAATAATATAGAGCAATCATATTATAAAATAACTACATATGTAAATATAGATATGCAAGTATTTAGATTAAAGTTTACTATACCAATTCAAGGCGAAACACGTAAAATCGAAAGGATAAAAAACTAATGGATACAGTCATATCAAATAAATATAGTAGTATACTAAATGAATTAGATATTGAAGTATCAAAGAAGTTAGAAGGAGAATATACTGTTGATGAAATAATATCTCAGTTTAAAAACTTTTTCTTTAATAAAATGTTCTTAGATATAACTGCTATTAAAGATTATAAAGATTTAACTAATTTACAAAAACTATCAATGAGTATAGATATGGATAAAGTAATATTATTATTAGATAAAGATGATAGTATAAGTGATTCTGAACCATTTTTAGCTAAATTAGTTAATATGGGTATTTATAATTTTACCAAAGATCAAAATAATTTGATGTATCTATATACTAATCCAAATATATATCGTGATGTAGCTTATTTACAAAAAATTGATACAGGTGAAAATAATAATACCACCACTGACTCCTCTCATTCAGTTTCCAACAAAAGAATAATAGGAATAAAAAATATTACTGATTCAGCAGGAGCAACTTCACTAATATATATGTTAAAAAAAGTATTAAGTAGTTACTATAGTGTAATGGCTTTAGAAGTAGATAAAAGAGATTTAACTTATTTTAAAGACAAAGATACATTAACAGTAAAAGATGATGAAATAAATAATATAATAAATAAGTATAATAGTATAGATATATTTTTATTAGATTTAAATAAATCTAATAAAGATTATCTATGTACTGATGTATTATATTTAGTAGAACCATCCATACTTAAACTAAATAAATTAGCAATAATTAATCCTAAAATAATTAATGATATAAAAGGTAAAAAAGTAGTATTAAATAAGAGTCTATTATCAGAGTCAGAAATAGCAGATTTTGAAGTAGAAACAAGAATAAAAGTATACTATAATATACCACCATTAAATGACAAAAAAGATAACAGTGATATATTATCACCATTATTAGAAAAATTAGGATATATCAAGAAGAGTGAAGAAACAGAAAAGAAAAAAAGTATATTTGATTTCTTAAAGCTAAAATAGTAAAAAAATTACTATTTTTTTAATTGCTAATATTAAAAAAATATAGTATAATTAATACAGAAAGGGAAGTGATTAGTGTGGAAAATCAAAGATTTAATATTGAAATAGATGGGGTAGATAAAGTAGCAGAAGTATTAAAAATATTAAGCATAGATGATAGAGAGTATGTTATATATTCTGTTGATAATGGAGATGAAACATCAGATATATTTACTTCAGAAATTGTTAAGGATGAAGAAGGTTATGATAAATTAATTGATATTGAAGATGAAAAAGTTAAACAAAATCTTTTAGAAATAATTAATGTAATATTTTCATAAGATAGGTGATAGTAATGAATGAAAGAGAAGAACTACAAAGAGCTAGAGAAGAACTAAAAAGCAGTATAAAAGTTGTACAAAAAAATTTAAAAATATTTGGTAAAGCAGTAGTTAGTAGTCAGAAAGCAGCTTTAAGAAATGTAGGTAATAATATAATAAATACCTATAAGCAATTACAAAGTGATATATATATTCATAAATTAAACAAAGAAATAGCTCGTTATCAAAAAGAAAGAGAAGCTGCTATTAAGAGGGCAAAAGCTTTAGAAGAGGCTAATAGAAGGGCTAGAGATAGAGAGCATACTAGAGTATTGGAAGCGGAAGCAAGAAGAATTAAAAATCAAGAAAGGGAAGAAAGAGTTTTAAAGTTTAAAAACGGAGTAAAGCAGAAAACTAGTTCTTTAAAATCTAGGATAGGTAAAGTTAAAAATTCTTTTTTAAGAACATTATCTAGTAAAAATATTGATGTTAAGTTAAGGGATGCTTTTGATAAAGTTGGTATTGTTGGATTAACTGTTTTGGGAAGTGGATTAACCATGGTTAATAGAGGTAAAGAAAGAATAACTGATTTTACTTCTAGTCAAATAGCTAAATTAGCCGAATATAGATTAAGAAGGCAAGAAGAAGCTGAAATAAGGGCTAGAGATAGAGAGCATACTAGAGTATTGGAAGCGGAAGCAAGAAGAATTAAAAATCAAGAAAGGGAAGAAAGAGTTTTAAAGTTTAAAAACGGAGTAAAGCAGAAAACTAGTTCTTTAAAATCTAGGATAGGTAAAGTTAAAAATTCTTTTTTAAGAACATTATCTAGTAAAAATATTGATGTTAAGTTAAGGGATGCTTTTGATAAAGTTGGTATTGTTGGATTAACTGTTTTGGGAAGTGGATTAACCATGGTTAATAGAGGTAAAGAAAGAATAACTGATTTTACTTCTAGTCAAATAGCTAAATTAGCCGAATATAGATTAAGAAGGCAAGAAGAAGCTGAAATAAGGGCTAATATTATGAGATACAAAAATGCTCTAGATAGAGAAATATATAATAATAGACATAATGTATATACGAGCAAAAAAGAAGAATTGAAAAGAGCACTTTTGGAAGAAAGAAATAGATTATTAAATATTCAAAGTGAAGAATTAGGAGATAAACCAAAATCAAGATAACCAAAATTATGTAAAGAGAATTCAAAACAATTGACTTTTAATGAATTTTAGTGTATTATATAAGTATATTTAAGGAGGGAACTATATGTTTATGATAGACATTTGTACAGATCCAGAATTCGCTCCAATATGGAACGTTGTTGGAATAGTAATCAATATTATTTGGATAGGAGTACCTATATTATTAATCGTTTTAGGATCAATTGATTTAGGTAAGGCAGTTATTTCAAGTAAAGAGGATGAAGTAAAAAAAGCAAAAAAATCACTTTTAAACAGATTTCTATATGCCGTACTTGTATTCTGCGTAGTATGGATTGTCCAAATAGTTATGGGAGCAATTACTAAAATTGGTATTAAAGGCTCAGACACTAGTTCATGGGATAAATGTTGGCAACAAATAAGAAAATAATGAACATATAAAGGAAATCACAAAAAAATGATTTCTTTTTTTTATTTTATATGCTATAATTTAATTATAGTGAATTCTTATGTCTAATGAACGGAGTGAAGATTATGAAGAATAAAATATTATTATTAATTATAGCTATATTTAGTTTTGCTTTATATGTGGGAAGAGTAGAAGCTGATGATTCAGGGTGTTATACTTGCTTGTCTTTAGGTGAAGTTTCATGGGGTGAAAAACCATCAAGACAATGTCCTAATGGTGAATGGGAATTAAATTCAGATATTAAAAAAGAAAAAAAATGTGTTTTTGATTGTTCTGACAAAGAAACTTGTGAAAAAGTAAACTGGTTAGCAAGATGTGAATATAAACAAATGGCAGTGGATGAAGGAAAAACTCCAGAAATTGTATACATATATTTTAATAATAATGTATTTAAAATGTTTACTGTTCCCGAAAATACTAATAAACTTTCTACAATTGGTCCTGTAATAAAATTAAAAGGTTTATTAAATTCTTATAATAAAAGAAAGAGCGGCGAAAGCGGATGCCCTAGTTTTATATATTATAGAGATATAAGAAGTGGAGGAACTCATGGTGGTGGCCTATCCAATGCATATTATACATTGGATGGTAGTATGGTTGAATTAGAAAATGAAAAATATGATGATAAAATATATCAGTTACAAGGTAATAAACAAGAAGAAAAAAATGATGATAGAAAAGAATTTAATAACTGTGAACAATTAATTGGAGAGCCTGCTCAAAAATTAATTAATACCTTTATGAAATGGATAAGAATGATAGTACCAATTTTATTAATTGTTTTTGGTATAATTGATTTTGCAACTGCTGTATTTTCTTCTAAAGAAGATGATATGAAAAAAAGAAGAGAAACATTTATAAAGAGGATTGTAGCAGCAGTTTTAGTATTTTTAGCACCTATTTTAGTAAATCTTTTACTAAATATTGCTAATGATGCATGGAATTGGATTAATCCTGATACTTGTTTAAAATAGGAGGTGAAATAATGCAAACATTAAGTATAATTTCTACTGCAAGGGATGCACTTAGAGGATTGATGCTATCTTTGTGTGAACTTGTTTATAGTTTAATTTCATTTTGTTTTCAAGTTTTTTATAATTTAGGAAAAGCGAATATATTAAATAATGATATTTTAGATCCTATTTTTAAAAATATTGGTCTGATTATAGGAATATTTATGATTTTTAGAGTAACTTTTGCTTTTGTACAATATATTGTTGATCCAAATATGATGACAGATAAAAATAAGGGTGCTCAAGCAATTATTAAAAAAGTTATTATAGTAATTGTTCTACTTGGCAGTACAAGGTATTTGTTTAAAGCTGCTTTTGATATTCAGAATCAAGTTTTAAATTCTCAAATATTAGAAAAAGTTATTTTAGGAAAAGAATTTATAAGCAGTGAGCAGGGAACTGCAATGGATGAATTTGGCTCTAACTTGAGTGCTACAATATTTACTACTTTTTACAGAATTAATCCTGAGGCTCCAACTAGTGGTGATACTACTGTTTATAATTTATGTAAAGAATTATTAGGAGAAAATAATGAAGCATTAAGAAATCAAATAAGAGTAGATGGCTTGTCTAGCACTGGTGCCAATATTTGTTTAACTAGTAAAGCTAAATACGAAACAAATAATGATTCTATAGAAGAAATTGTTAAAAAAAATAAAGATACTGAAGAAAACTATATTGTACAATTCGACGGTGATGGGTTAGCAGCAGCTATAACTGGAATTATTTGTTTATATTTAGGTTTTATGTTTACATTTCAAGTTGGAATTAGAACTATACAATTAGCATATCTTCAAGTTGTTGCTCCGATACCAATTATAATGTATATAATACCTAAAGGTGAAGATAATTTAAAAAAATGGGCAACACAATGTGTTACAACATTTTTAGACTTTTTCTTAAGAATTGCAATAGTATATTTTGCTGTATTTATTATTAAAGTTTTAACATCTGATATTGGTATAAAAGCAATATATGAAGAGGGAACAACTTATAATGTATATGTCACTTGTGTTATGATAATTGCAACATTAATGTTTGTTAAAAAAGTTCCTAATTTATTAAAAGAAATATTTCCATCTCTTGGTGGCGCAGCAGGATTTAGTTTTGATTTAAGTGGTAAGGCATTTAAAGATACTATGAAAATGGCATATAAAGCTACTCCTATTGGTTGGGGATTGAAATTAGGGAAAAATGGTGTTATTAGTGCAATTGGGGCAATTGATAGAAAAAAATATGGATTGCCTAAACCTAGAACCAAATTACAAGAAAAAATTGATAAATTGACTCCCGGACGTGCTGAAGCAATTAAAAATGAAAGAGCGGGAGCAGTTGCTAGAATGGAGAGAGATCAATTATATCGTGAAGGAGAAGAATATTATAATATGTTTTCTGATCATGAAATTAAGGACGAAAATGGTAAATTGAGAGCAGGTGTATTTCAAAATTCAGCATATGCTGAATCATGGCAAAAAGTTGCTGACGCTAAAAAATTAACAAAGAGGTATGATGCAGAATTAGCTGATGTACAAGCAAAACTTGCTAGAGGTGAAATAACTGTTGAAAGTGAAGAATACAAGAGTGCTGTTGGTAATGCTAAAGCTGCAAATGGTCGTTTAGAAGCGGCTAAGCAAGATCATGAAAACATAAGAAAGATATATACAAAAGATGCTAGAAGAGAAGATGCATATAATTATTATCATGATATGCAATTTGATGTACCAAGTAATGTTACGCCTCAAACAAATAATAATAATAATTCACAATCAAGTGATGTTTATAGAAGAGTAAATGAAGTTACTGGCATATCAAGACCTTCTGCAAGTGAAAATGGAGCACCTACTGCTGATAATAGTTTACTTGGTGAACTTGCTTCGCAAGTGGAACAAGAGCAACTTCAAAGAGATTTTCAAAATAATTTAAGAAATGAAAATAATGCAAATAATAATACAAGTAATAGCCATGATAATAGACAATATAGTAATGGCGATGATGTGGGCGAATAATATTAGGGAGTGTGATACATAGTGAATGGATATTTAGTACCTGCTAATGCTAAAAGAGGTACATTAATATTTAATATATTTAGACCAGTAGACTTAATAATGTTTAGTGTTGGTGCTGGGTTATCATTATTGCTATTAATGATAACTCAGTCATCAAGTACATTAGTTGTAATACTATCTTGTTTACCAGTAGGTATAACTGGTTTACTAGTAGTGCCAATACCAAATTATCATAATGTACTTTGTGCAATACAAAGCATATTAAGATTCTACAATGAAAGAAGAAATTATATATGGAGAGGTTGGTGTTTTTATGGCGAATTTGGAAGCGAAGACAAAAACAAAAAGTAATTCTAAATATACTGAAGATTGGATACCTATTAGAAATATTTCTAATGGTATGATAGTATTAGATAATAAAAAGAAAGTAACTGGTGTTAAAATAAGACCTAGAAATATCTTTATTTTAGAGCAAGGCACACAAGATAATGTATTAATAGCATTAAAAAACTTTTATAATATGATTGATTTTGAATTTTGGCTAATATCAGCAGACCGTCCAGTAGACTTAAATAATTACTTAGCTAGATTACAATTATTATATAATCAGACTCCTAATCCAGCAGTTAGAAAGTTAATTAATCAAGATATTGATAAAGCCAATGATTTTATGAATAATAATATTACTGATACTGAGTATTATATCTTATTTAAAGAAAAGAATGATGATTTAATTCAGAAAAGACTTAGAACATTAGTTACTGGATTAGCTAATGCAGGACTTGAAGCCACTCAAGTATCAAATGATGATTTAAGAATAATATTAGATAATTTTCTTAATAGTGGAATGACTACTAATTTTGGGACGGTGATTTCGTAATGAGTTTTAAAAGTGAACTAGCTCCTAAAGGATTACAATTTAATCCTTCAGATTTTGTAATAAGTGATAAGTATGCAACAATACTTACAGTAATATCTTATCCTAGATTTATAGGACCAGGATATCTATCTAATTTAACAAATATGTCTGGTGTTAAACTAGTAATAAAACATATACCAGTACCATTTACTGTACTTGCTAAAATGTTAAATAAAGAAATATCAGATTTAAAAAGTAGATATCAACAAGAAAAAGATAGAACAATTCAAGAAAGAATAAGACAAGATGTTGATTCATTAGAATACTTTATTCAACAGTTTACTGCTTCTCAAGCAAAGACATTTGATTTTCAAATGCATATTATGATAACTGCTAATACTAGAGAAGAACTTGAAATGAAAAAAGTAAATATTAAAAACTATATGGATGCTATGGAATTAAGAGCAGTACCATTAAGATTTGAACAAGAAAGAGTATTAAAATCAATACTTCCTATATTTGAAAAGCAACCAATTGAAGATAGAATAGGAACTCCTATGCCATCTCCAACAATGGCTGCTATGTATCCTTTTATCTTTGATAGTATTAAAGATGATGGATTATCAACATTACTTGGTGTAGATTTCTCTGGTGGTGTAGTATTATTTAATCAATTTTTGTATCAATTAAAAAAAGAAAGCAATAGAAATAATGCTAATATGATTATTTTAGGTACATCAGGTAGTGGTAAATCTACAGCAGCTAAATTAATTCTTAGAAGTCATATCCGAAATGGCTACCAAATAGTAGCAGTAGATCCTGAAGGTGAAATAAGTGAAATGACTAGGATGTATGGCGGTGATGTTGTAGATCTTGGTAAAGGTGGAGAATACGGAATGGTAAATCCACTTGAAGTAATCATGGATGCTGATGAAAACGAAATTAAAAATGGTTTAGGATATACTGTTTTAAATAAAACATTGCAATCATTAAAAGCATTTATGAAATACTATTCTCCTGATATAGAAGAAGATGTACTAGCCTTATTTAGTGGTGTAGTACAAGATACATATGCTAGATTTGGAATAACATTTACATCAGACTTTTCTAAGTTTACATCAAAAGATTATCCAACATTTAGTGATGTCTATATAACAGTAACTAGTAAATTAACATCTATGACTGAGAAAACTCATGAAAGAGATGTAATGGAAAGATTAGAGTTAAAATTAAGACCATTAGTTAGAGAATTAAAGTATTATTTTAATGGACATACATCAATAAATACAGAAAGCGATTTTCTAGTATTTAATATTAAAGAATTAATGAATTCTGATGCTAATATAAGAAATGCTTTACTATTTAATGTACTTAAGTTTGCTTGGGGATTGTGCTTAAATCCAAATGTAAATACTGTATTATCAGTAGATGAAGCCCACGTTTTATTAGGAGCAAAAAATGAATTAGGTGCTGAATTCTTAGCTCAAGTACAAAGAAGAGCCAGAAAATACAATACTGGTACAATAATAATAACACAGCAACCATCGGACTTTGTAGCAGATGGAATATTAATGCATGGTAAAGCAATATTTGACAACTCATCTTATTATTTAGTAATGGGATTAAAGAAACAAGCAGTAGAAGACTTAGCTATGCTAATAGATTTAAATGATAATGAAAAAGAATCAATAAAGAGATTTAGTCAAGGTGAAGCATTATTTGTATGTGGTAATAGAAGAATGCAAATCAATGTAATAGTAACTGAAGATGAATTAGAGTCATTTGGCTCTGGTGGTGGTTTATAATCGCTGTTAGGTGGTGAGAATTATGGATGAAAAAGAAACTAATAATAGTAAAACAAAAATGTTATGGAAAAGTTTACCGTTAAAGATAAAACTAATAATAATTGGTATTGCTATTACGTGCTTCTTTTTCTTAATAATTTTTGTGGTATTATTTTCGGTATTTGTGGATGCTGGATTAATTGAAATAGCTGAAGGAACTACAGGAAGTGGTAGTAGTAATTATTCTTATATTAGTTCTTCAACTAATTATTGGTGGCCTATTGGTAGTAATGAAACTACTAGTGTAGGTGGAGCCTTATTTGCTGGAGGAGATCCGGTTGCTACTGTTATTACTTCTTATTTTGGTGGTAGAATTCATCCTATTACTGGAGAAAAAAGTAATCATACTGGTACAGATATTGCTTCTTACGGTGGGGCTAATTTAAATATTATAGCAGTTCAAAGTGGTACAGTTATTTATCCTACTAAGAATGATAAAGTTAATTGTTCATCATCAGGTAATGATTTATCTTGCGGTGGTGGATATGGTAATTATGTCATGATTCAACATGCTGATGGTAATATTTCTTTATATGCACATTTATATGAAAATAGTATTACGGTTAGTGCTGGTGATCAAGTTGGTCAAGGACAAGTTATAGGAAAAATGGGAAACAGTGGTCGTTCTACTGGAACACATTTACATTTTGAAATAAGAAAAAATGGTCAGAGAGTAGATGGACTTAACTATGTTTCTGAAGAGAATCCTAGACCTAAAGATAATAAGGGATATGTTGGAGGTAATGATAATCAACAAGCTGTTTGTTTATCTTTAAAGAATGCTGGTTACTCTAATAATTCAATAGCGGGTATTATGGGTAATCTTAAGGGTGAAAATTCAGCATTTAATCCTAGTTTAGTTAATGAAATTGATTGTGTAGGTATTGCACAGTGGTGTTTTGGAAGAAAAGATAATTTAAAATCTACTTATGGTAATGATTGGAATAAGATTAATTCACAAGTTGAATACTTATTATATGAATTAAACGATAGATATCCAACAATAAGAAATTATTTAATGGAAAATCATACTATTGATGATACAACTTATTATTTTTGTATGAATTTTGAGAGACCTGGAGAGGGACCATGTAAGGCTGGTAATAGGCAAAAATTTGCTAATGAATTAATAACTTATATTAATAATGGTTGTAATTAAGGAGATAAGATGAAAAAAGATGATATTAGAACTTTTGTAGTAATAATTATAATTTGTACTTTGATAACAGGATTAGTTTTGTTTTTAAATAGGAAAAGTAATAGTGAAAAATTAGAAGTTGTTGATGAATATAATAATTTTTTTACAATAACTAATTATGTTAATAATTATTTGGAATATTCTTCTACTTATAATGCTAGTAAATTATATGATGTTTTATATTCTGATTATATTGATAGCAAAGGAATAACTATTAATAATTTATTTGATTATTTAAAAGAATATTCTATTGATACTTCAGTTGAAGTAAATAAGATTGAATATGTTAGTGTTAAAAATAATTATATTTATTATATTCAAGGTAAACTTAATGAAATGACTTTTGATACCACTAATGTTATTGATAATCATTTTAGAATAGTTGTAATAGTGGATTTTGATAATTCTACTTATGCTGTATATCCTCTTTCTGATAAAGATGATTACAAGAAGATTATTGATAGTATTAAGAAAATTAATATAGATAGTAATAGTAATAATAGAACTGTTAAGTCTGATTTAATTACTAAGGAGAAGATTTGTGTATTATATTTATCTGATTATGTTAATAAGTTAAATTATGATATAGAGGAAGCTTATAAATTACTTGATGATACTACTAAGAAAAATTATTCTTTAGAAAAATTTAAAAGTTATATTAATAATAATTTTGATAAGATTACAACTGATGCAGATAAATGTTTATTTGAGACTGTTGGTGATAAGAGAATATATACTGTTATTGATAAGAATGGTAATAGATATGTTTTTAGAGAAAATAGTATTATGAATTATAAGGTTAATTTTTATTTGAATGATGAAGAAAGTGAATCTTAAGTAAATAAAAGAATATCTTGAAAAATAGATGTTCTTTTTTATTCTAAAACATTTACAATTCAAACTATTAATGCTATAATAAGGTTAGTAATTTTGGAGGACGATAAGTGTATGAAAATAAAAGTAGAAAAGAAAGATTTAATAATATTTATAGCCTTTTGTGTATTTTTATTATATTTATGTGCAATAGGTGTATTAAATGCCTCTAGTATAGCAACTGAAGGAAAGTTTTATGGCTTTTTACCATTTAAAGCCTTTACTCCAAGATATATAGGAATGACATTTTTCTTATTTTTAGCAGCCCTAATAGGAATTTTTATGGCCGTAAAATCCTATATCTTTGATCGTGATAAAGGCTTTGGTATTACGATAGGTGGAAAAAAAGAGAAAGGTTATTCAAGATGGGCAACTGATAGAGAATTCAAAAATGGTTTAGTAGAAGTAAACATTAAAGATGAAAAAATAGATGCCGCTGGTATAGCTCTGCATAGTAAGAAAGGCAAAATGTGGGTAGATAATGGTGAAGATCATTATTTAGTAATGGGTGCTACTGGTTCAGGTAAAACTGTAATAGTAGCAAAACCAATGATAAAGTTATTAGCTAAACATAATGAATCAATGATTTTAACTGACCCTAAGGGTGAACTATATGAGGAGACAGCAGAGCTTTTAAAAGCTGAAGGATATAATATAATAACATTAAACTTTAGAGATCCACAGCATGGTAATGCATGGAATCCAATGAGTTTACCATATCAATTATATAAAGAAGGAAATACTGATAAAGCAATAGAATTATTAGATGACTTAGCGTTAAATATATTATATGAAGAAAAAAATAGCGGAGACCCATTCTGGGAAAAAACTGCTGCCGATTACTTTACCGGATTAGCCCTAGGTTTATTTGAAGATGGAACTCCAGAACAAGTAAATTTAAATAGTTTGAATTTAATGTGTAGTTTAGGAGAAGAAAGATTTGGTGGACCAAACAACAATTACATTAAAGAATACTTTAATGGTAAAGATCCATCAAAACCAGCATATATAAATGCTTCTGGTACAGTATTTACTGCTGACGAAACAAAGCAAGGTATTATAGCTACATTTAAACAAAAAATTAAATTATTCTCTTCTAGAGAAAACTTATCTGAAATGTTATCTTATAGTGATTTTGATATGCGAAATATTGGAAGAAATAAAACTGCTGTTTTTTTAATTGTTCAGGATGAAAAGAAAACATTACATCCACTTGCTACTATATTTATCAAACAATGTTATGAAACACTAATAGATGTTGCTCAAGAAAGTGGTGGAAAGTTACCATTTAGAACTAATTTCATTCTAGATGAGTTTGCTAACATGCCACCTTTAAAAGATGTAACTACTATGGTAACAGCAGCAAGAAGTAGATTAATAAGATTTACATTTATAATTCAGAACTTTGCTCAATTAACTCAAGTATATGGTAAAGAAAATGGTGATACCATTCGTGGTAACTGTAACTTAGTATATTTAATAAGTAGTGAAATAGCAGCCCTAGAAGAAATAAGTAAAATGTGTGGTGAAGTAAAGTCTAAAGAAAAAGAAAAGACTGCTTCGACACCACTTGTTACAGTAAGTGATTTACAAAGATTAAATAAATTTGAAATCATAGTTTTAAGAAGAAGAATGTTTCCATATAAAACTAGATTCCAAACAGACTTTGAGGTAGATTGGGGTAGAACATATCCTAAATCAGTTCCACCAGTACGTCAAAAGAAAGAATTAGAATTATTCGACATAAGAGAATTTGTTAAGGAAAAGAAAAAAGAAAAGATGGAAGCCATGGGAGGTAACCCATTCCCAGGAGCAACTGGTGCAACTCCATTTGGAGCACCAAATCCATTTATGGGAATGTCTAATCCATTTAGTGGAGGATTGCAACCATTTATGGGTGCTAATGATAGTTCAGAAGCTTCAGATACAAGTTTTAATATAGATGACTTGGTTAAGAAAATAGATGCTAAAATAGCAGAAATAGAAAAAGAAGAGGAACAAACTAAAGAAGTAGAAGAAAAGAAAAATTCACCATTTGAAGAACTAGTTTCAAATAAAACAAATCAAGTAGTAGATGTTCCTTCAGAAGAAGTACATAAAGAAGTGCCTACTGCACCTGCTGTTGAACAAACACCAACAAATGTTGAGCAAACACCAGTAAAAACAGAAACTATATCAAATATGTATCAAGATAATACTAATGATGATGATTTCTTTGATGATTTTTTCAGTGATGATTAAGAGTATTTAAAACTCTTTTTTCTTTTTGTTACAATTAAAATTTGCTTGACAACATTGTAAAACTAAGATACAATTAAATTGTATAGTTTAAATTAAAATTAATAATTTTTTCTATAATATATAATTAAAGAATGGAGGTGTTCAGATGAATGAAACAGTTTTCTCCATTTTACTATTTGTTCTTGGATTAATTGTTGGACTAGTTAGCATTATAGTTATAAATATTTTAAAGAAAAAAAATCAAGAAAAAGAAGCAGATTCAATAATCGAAAAAGCAAAGAAAGATGCAGATAAAATTAAAAGAGAATCTTTATTTGAAACTAAAGAAGAAATACATAAATTAAAAATTGAAGCGGATAAAGAAATAAAAGAGAAAAAAGGCGAAATAAAAGAGCAAGAAGAAAGACTTCTTCAAAGAGAAAATAATATTGATCGCCGTGATTTAGCAATGCAAAATAGAGAAAATTCTCTAGAGGAAAGAGAAAATAATTTATTAGAAAAACAGCAAAAAATTCAAGACGCAAAAGAAGAAATGGAACAGATTAAGAAACAAGAACTAGAAGAATTAGAAAAAATAAGTAAATACAGCAAAGAACAAGCAAAAACTGAAATAATGAAAATCGTTGAAGAAAAAATGTCAAAAGAAATAACAGCATATATCAAAGAAAAAGAGGCTGAAGCCAAATTAGAAGTTGATGAAAAGAGTAAAGAATTGCTAGTAGGCACAATGCAAAAATATTCAGCAGATATTACTAGTGAACAAACAGTATCTGTAATAGCATTACCTAATGATGAAATGAAAGGTAGATTAATTGGTAGAGAAGGAAGAAATATTAGAACAATAGAATCAGTAACAGGTGTTGATTTAATAATTGACGATACTCCAGAAGCTATTGTAATCTCAAGTTTTGATCCATTAAGAAGAGAAATAGCAAGACTTACTCTAGAAACATTAATTAAAGATGGCAGAATTCATCCGGCTAGAATAGAGGAATTATATGCTAAGACATGTGCAGACGTAAGAACCGCTATTAAAGAGTATGGTAAAAATGCTTTATATAAACTTGGATTATCTAAAATGGATCCTGAATTAGTAGAAATAGTAGGAAAGTTACACTTTAGAAGTAGTTATGGTCAAAACGCCTTAAAGCACTCTATGGAGGTTGCTAATTTATCCGGTATATTAGCAGGTGAATTAGGAGAAAATGTCAATCTTGCTAAAAGAGCAGGTTTACTTCATGATATTGGAAAAGCAATTGATTTTGAAATGGAAGGAAGCCATGTAAAAATCGGTGCTGATCTAGCTAAAAAATATGGTGAAGATGAAGTTGTTATAAATTCTATAGCTTCTCATCATGGAGATGTACCACCAACAAGCATTATAGCATCTATTGTTTCAATAGCAGATTCAATCTCAGCATCACGTCCAGGTGCTAGAAATGATTCTTCAGAAAATTATATTCAAAGATTAGAAGAATTAGAAGCAATAGGTAATGATGTTTCCGGTGTCGAAAAAGCATATGCCGTTCAAGCTGGTAGAGAACTTCGTGTAATGGTAAAACCTGAAGAAGTAGACGATTTAACAGCATATCAAATAGCTAGAGAAATCAAAGAAAAAATAGAAAATGAATTAAAATATCCTGGTACTATAAAAGTAACAGTAATAAGAGAAACAAGATGCACAGAAGAGGCTAAATAGTCTTTTCTGTTTTCTCTAAAGGAGTATAATTATGCTAGAAAAATTAACATTAGAAGAAAAAATTGGTCAAATGTTTATGTTTGGAATAAACAGTTCCAATACAGAAGGGATTTTAGAATTAATCAAAAACAATCAAATAGGAGGAGTAATTCTTTATAAAAAAAATTATTCCTCTTATAGTGAAATGTTAACTTTAATCAATAAATTAAAAGATGCTAATAAAGGAAATAAAATACCCTTATTCGTAGCGGTAGATGAAGAAGGTGGCCGTGTAAACAGAATGCCATCAGAAATAAAAAATTTAAAAAGTATTAATAAGTTTTCTAAGTTAGAAGACAAGAAATTAATAAAAAAACATTCTGAAATAATATCCAAAATGTTATATAATACTGGTATCAATATGAATTTTGCTCCAGATTTAGATATTGATAACAATTCATCAAGTAAAGTTATAAAAGATAGATGTTTTTCTGATAATGTTGATATAGTAAAAGAATATGGAATACTATATATGAAAGAAATGCAAAAAAATAATGTAATTTCTATTATTAAGCATTTTCCAGGACATGGAATAACAAAAAAAGATTCCCACATATTATTACCTTATACTTTTAATTATAAAGAAGTATTAAATAAGCATATATTGCCATTTAAAGAAGCAATAGATAATGGTTGTGATGGCATAATGATAAGCCACATAGTTATAAGAAAACTAACCCAAGGATTACCCTCATCCTTATCAAAAAAATTAATAAAAGAATATTTAAGAGAAAAACTTCATTATGACAATTTAGTAATAACTGATGATATAAGAATGAAACCAGTTGATTTATTATATAAAAGTGTTTCATTAAAGAAAGCTTTTACATCGGGAGCAGATATTATCCTATTTAAATATCGTAAAGAAGATTACAAAGTAATAAATAAAGTAATAAAAATGGTAAAAACAGGTAAAATAAAAGAAGAAGATATCGACAAATCAGTGACTAGAATACTCAGAATAAAAGAAAAATATAATATATCAGATAAGAAGAAGATAAATGGTTGTAATATTGAAGAATTAAATAAACAAATAGAAGAATTAAACAGTATTTTAAATTAAATATCTAAAATAGATGTTTAATTTTTCTTTATTTTTATACATAAAAATGTTATAATGTATATAGATAATTAACAGGAGGTAAAAAAGCATGGGATTATTTAATAAGATAAAAAATGTCTTTTTAAAAGACAAAGAGGCAGCAAAATATGAAGAAGGACTTACTAAAACAAGAAAAGAATTTTCAACTGAATTAGCTAAGTTATCTAAGAAGTATAAGAATATTGATGATGATTATTTTGAGGAATTAGAAAATATTCTAATAATGGCAGATATTGGTGTAAATACAGTTGTAAAATTTGTTGATAAATTAAAGAAAAGAGTAAAGGAAGAAAATATAAAGGATAGTGAAACTCTAAAAGAAATAATAATTGATGAACTATTAATAATGTATGTAAATAATGGCGTTTTAAAAAGTAAAATAAATTATAGTGAAGAAGGGCCAACCGTAATTCTCTTTATTGGTGTTAATGGAGTTGGAAAAACAACAAGCATCGGAAAAATTGCCAATAAATTAAAAAAAGAAGGCAAAAAAGTTCTATTAGTAGCGGGGGATACCTTTAGAGCAGGTGCCATCGAACAAATAGAAGAATGGGGAAAAAGAACCAATATTGATGTTGTTAGTACTAAATCAAAAGATCCATCAGCGGCAGTATATGATGGCGTTGACAAAGGAATAAAAGAAAATTATGATGTAATCCTAATAGATACAGCAGGAAGACTTCAAAATAAAGTAAACTTAATGAATGAATTATCCAAAATGAATTCCGTAATAAAAAAACTGATTCCTAATGCTCCACATGAAACACTTTTAGTAGTAGATGCTACTTCAGGACAAAACGGAATATCACAAGCTAAAGCCTTTAGTGAAGTAACAGATATAACAGGAATAGTCTTAACCAAATTAGATGGAACAGCTAAAGGTGGCATAGTTCTTGCTATTAAAGAAGAAGTAAATATACCAGTAAAATATGTAGGACTAGGAGAACAAGAAGATGATTTAGAAGCCTTTGATATTGAAAAGTATATTTATGGTTTATTTAAAGATTTATAAGAAATAGAAAGGGAGATAAAAAATGAAAAAAGAAGAAAAAACATCAAAAATAAAAAAGAAGAAAGAAGAGAAATATAAATTAGTAGACGCTGAAAGATTAAAAAAAGTAGAACTAATAATATCTTTAATAGTAGGAGTTATATTCCTAGTATTATTAGTTCTTTCCATAATAAATGTAGTCTTTTTACCAGCAACACTAATATTATTTGCATTATTCTTATTTTGCATTTGCTACTATTACATTGAAGATGAATCAAAGAAAAAAATGGTATATATACTATTTGGATTAGGAGTATTACTAATAGTTATTGAAGTAATATATACATTAGTAAAAATAATTTAATGGAAAAAAGAGAATATTTAATAATACTATATGATTTCTATAGTGAACTATTAAGTGATAAACAAAAAGAACATTTTGAAGATTATTATTTTAATAATTTATCATTAGGAGAAATAAGTGAAAATGAAAATGTAAGTAGAAATGCTATTCATAAAAGTATAAAGTCAATAGAAAATAAATTATATTTTTATGAAGAAAAATTAAAATTATATCAAAAGTCACAAGAGTTAAATACACTATTAGCGAATATTAAAGATGAAAAATTAAAGAAAGATATAAAAAATATATTGTAGGAGAATACCATGACAAATCGAAAATATAAAATGTATTATGATTATAAAAAAAGAACAAACGGTGGTTTTCTAGATGCCATCTTTCTATCTGGCATAATGGTAAGTGGATTAATATTAATCCTTCTCTCACTAGGAGGCAAATAAATGGAAAGTATATTAGAAAGATTTTCGGATAATTTAACTGAAGTAGAATACATAACAAATCCTGCTATAGCAAGGGATGAAGAAATAAAAAAATTAATTTTAGTACTACTAACACCAGAAAAATCAGCTGTACTAGTAGGTAAGCCAGGTATTGGTAAAACCGCTATAGTTGAGGGTCTAGCTTATCGTATTCAAAGACATGAAGTACCAAAAGCCTTAGATGGTTATACTATATATCGTGTCAATACAACAGCATTATTAACTAATAATGGTGAAGAAAATAGAGTCCTTAAATTAGTAGAAGAATTAAAACAAAAAGAGAAAGTAATTTTATTTATTGACGAAATACATACATTAATAGGTAATGATGCAGCAGGAGCTTTAGACCTAGCTAATATGTTTAAAGAAGGACTAAGTCGTGGAACAATTAAAATGATTGGTGCTACTACAACATATGAATATGAAAGATATATCATGCGTGATAAAGCCTTCTTAAGAAGGTTTGAAAAAGTAGATGTATCAGAACCAACTGAAGAAATGACCGTAGAAATTCTTTTAAAAACATTACCTAAATTAGAAAAACAAACAGGAGTAATTCTTCCTTATACCGATTTTATTAAGGAAAAAATAATGAAATTCATTGTAAATATGACAACAGAATTTAAAAGAGTATATGAAATATCATCTAGATATCCTGATATAGCTTTAGTAATATTAAGACAATGCTTCTCTAATGCTATATATGAAGATCGTAAAACAATAGATTTTAAAAATATATATGATGCCGTAAGAACAACCAAAGCCGTATATCCAGATGTAATAAAAAAAGAATTGGTAAACTTTAAAGAAATATTTAAAGATGAGTTAAAAGCAGAAAATATAGTTATAGAATAAGAAACAAAATCTTATTCTTTTCTTTACATAAATCATAAAAGTGTGATATACTTATAATGGTGGTAGAATGAAAAAAGTAGTAATAAACATTTTAATCATTTTGTATTTCTTAGTAGCGGTCATTGTTACATATTTACTACTATCATATAACAAATATAATATTGTTGAAACAGATAATAAATATGTATTAACTCTTAAAGAAAAAAATCCTGATTTTAAAGAAAGTGATTTATTGGTAGTAAAAAAATCAAATGATTATAACAAAGGCGATTATGTATTTTATTATGATACATATGCTGCCAAAGTAACAGTAAAATATGCTAAGATAGAAAATGTGAAAACAATAAATGATGATGAAAAAGAAATACAATTAGAAAACGATTTAATATTATCGAGTGAAAATATTTTAGGAAAGAAACAAAATACAACTACTTATAAAACATTAGGAGCAGTCTTCAATGCTTTGACATCAAAATGGGGATACTTATTTATCATAATATTTCCAATGTTAATTGCTTTCGTTTATGAGATATATGCAATTTTTAAAGAGATAAAGAAAAAGAAGTAGCAGATGAAAATAAATAAAGCAAAGATAAAAAAGTATCTAAAAAACCTAAAAATAAAGAAAAAGATAATAAAATTAAAAGAAAAGATAAAAGTACTAAAAAGAAAATTAGATAAACATGGTAAGAAAGGCTATATTGTATTAGGAATAATATTGGTATTTCTTCTAACGACAATAACATTTGGAAGATATATATATAATGAAATAAGGGACTTCTATCTGTCAAGTAAAAACTTTTACTTTAATAGTGATAAATTAACAACAAATAGGGCTATTTACCAAGTAGAAAATTGGTCAGCAGTAGACCCATATACTATAACAATAAACTTAAATAATAGTAAAAATAATTTAGTTCACACAAGCAGTGATATAAATTATGAAATAAGTTATGTATGTTCAAGTAATGTTTTATGCAGTGTAAATAGTACAGGAGGAACTCTTTATAGCAGTGAAGGTTCTAGTTACTTTAATGCAGTAATGACTCCTAATGACATTTTTAAAGTAGGAGATGAAGCTTTCATAGAAATAACTGTCAAGAGTACATATCCATATAAAAAGACATTACGAGGAAGATTTATTCTTAAAGTAGGTAAAAGTGGTTTATCATATACTATTGATGATAAAAAAGGAAGACCATATTTCAATTTTAATATAACAAATACTATTGACTATTATTTAGTAAAAGAAGCCTTTGGAAATTACTCAGTAAATGATAGAATTGATAGATTAACATACATATCACTAGAAGACATTGATAAAAGAAAATGCTTGTCCGCAGAAGTAACGCTAACATTTGATCCGGAAAAAGTAATATTAGATACGACTAATACAGCATATCTAAAAAAAGAAAACTATACTATAGTAAAGATAAATGGTTATGATTACATAAATAGTATAACTTTTAGAATGGATTCAGAGTCAAGTGAAGTGGTAAAGTTTTACAAAGCAGATACTAACTTAGATTATACATATCCAATAGTAAATAATACATCAATAATAAACTTTAATTATTCAGAGTAGGTGGTGAAAGAATGGCTAATAATATAGCAAGGGAATATATTGATTTCTCTAAGAAAAATATTACAAAATATCTAAAAATAATATTAGATAAATATTATGCCAAGAAAATAGTAGACCCCTTATTAGAAGTCTATATAAATGTTAGATATTATAATAATGAAGATATAAAATATAAAAACTTTATATCAAACATTAATTATTATCTAAGACAAAAAGCTATTGAAATGAAAGAAAATGAAGATGAAGATACTATCTTTAAAATAAAAAATACTTTCTATCTATTTAAATATATATTATATTTTGATAATGTCGAAGAATATGAATCATTAAAAAAAGTAATATTAGAAATAAATGAATATCGGAATGAAGAACTAGGATTAAATGATGAAACTTTTATTGATTCTCTTTATGAATTAGTAAAAGAAAATGAAAGCCGCAAAGATAAATATCTAAAATCTTTTGATAGTGAAAAGTTTAGTGTATCATTAATAAAAACTAATAACAAAAAAGTTTATCAAGTAAAACTAGATAACACTATTAAATTTAACAGAATATATAGTGAGTATTCAATAAATAAAGTATATAGTGAAGGAATAGTAAATGAACAAAAAAGCTTTATTACATACTATTTAACTTCTAAAAGAATCTTAGAAAATGCTATTAAGGGAGAATTTGATACTAATTTAATCGTAGATTTTCCTATCAGTATTTTTGATAAAGAACAAAAATTAAATAGATTAATAAATATAATAGATAATGAAATAGTAAAGAATAATATTATAATAAAGTTTAAGTATTCTGACTATTTAGTAAATAAAGATCAAATAAATACTTGGATAAAAGATGGCTTTCAAGTAGCAGTAGAAATAGATGAAGGATATAATTATGATGATTCAAGTAAATTATGGTTAGATATTTTTACATATGTAATAGTAGATACAAACAAACAAAACTTTTTTGATGAAGAAAAAGTAATAATAGAATAGTAAAGTAGGTGCAGTATGGATACATTTTTTAGATTTCTATATGAATTTTTAGAACAATTTTTTACTTCCTTTATCCTGATGTTTAAAGGCTTAGTAAATGGAATAATAAATATGTTTAATATAAAAGAATATGTTGGTATAATTAATTTTTATAAAGATGATTTTAGTGTTCCTGAATGGATATTAGTAGTCTTAGCCATCATAATAGTTTTAGCCATAATAGGAGGCTTAGGATTTATTATCTATTTCATTATAAGAAAGTATTTAAAATTCCATAAAACAGTAGTAGAAGAAGAATCTCTTCTTGAGGAGGTAGCTTCTCTAAATAATCAAGTAGCGGATCTTATGGCCGAAAAAGAAAGTATTCTTGCCATGAAAGTATCACAACTAGGATTAAAGCCAGGTGAATCACCAGAGATAGAAGAAACAGATAAACCAAAAGAAGATGTTGATACTACTAAGAGTAGATTCCCTAAACTAACAGCGGTCGATACTGAATTTGCTAAATATAAAATAGCAAACTATGGTGATAGTTTTACCCTTGAAGAATTAGTAGAGACATTTAGAAATTTTGCAGCATCTAAATTAAAATTATACTATAAATCAGAAATGATAAGATTATTCATATCAGCACTAGCCTCAACCAAACTAGTAATATTACAAGGTATATCTGGTACTGGTAAAACTTCCTTAGCCTATGCTTGGGGAAAATTCTTAAAACATGATTCATGTGTTGCTTCAGTACAGCCATCATGGAGAGATAGAACTGAGTTGTTTGGTTACTTCAATGAATTTACTAAAAAGTTTAATGAAACAGAAGTATTAAAAGAACTTTATGTCGCAGGTTATACTGATGATATATATACCGTAATACTAGATGAAATGAACATCTCCAGAGTAGAGTATTATTTTGCTGAAATGTTATCTATTCTAGAGATGCCTAATAAAGACGAATGGATTGTAGAATTAGTATCTAGTTCTTGGCCAGACGATCCCAAAAACATTGTTGATGGTAAATTAAAAATACCTGCTAATGTATGGTATATTGGAACAATCAATAACGATGACTCCACATTTATGGTAACAGATAAAGTATACGATAGAGCTATGCCTCTAGACATTAATGATAAAGGTCAAGTATTTGAACCAATTGATACCGAGGCCCAAGATATAAATTATTCATACCTAGATAAATTATTTAGTGAAGCAATGAAAGATAATCCAATATCAGAAGATACTCTAAATAAGATAAATGAAATGGATGATTATGTTATCAAACACTTTAGAATAGCTTTTGGTAATCGTATCGTAGCCCATATGAAAAAGTTTGTACCAGTATATGTTGCCTGTGGTGGTGATGAAGTAGATGGTGTAGATTACTTTATAGCTAGAAAAATACTAAGAAAATTTGAACAATTAAATATATCATATATTCGTGATGAAATTGATGGATATATAGAATTTCTAGATAAAACCTTTGGTAAAGGAAAAATGAAAGAGTGCGAAGAGTATTTACTTAGATTAAAAAAATTAACGTAGGAGGCCTATAATGAATGAATTAGAAATAATGAATTTATATACAGAAGCAAAAGAAGATAAAAATAACAAATTTTTTGAAAATATAAATTCAAATCTTCATGTAAAAACAGCCTATGACCGAGTAAATACTAACTTTGAATGGCTTGAGATAATGGAAGATACTATCAGATATTTAGATAATATCTTAAGAAATCCAAATCGATTTATAGTAAATGAAGAAGATATTGTAAAAATAGAATTAGCTCGTCGTGTAACTGTTGAAAGTATTAAGCACTTATCTAAAAATACCAATTTAATACAAGATTACAATAAAGAAACAGGAGATGTGCGTCCTAGTAAAATATTAAATATCAATAAAGAAGAAAGTTTTGATACTTATGAAAATCGTTTCATTTATAGTTTAATAAAAAATATGAAATTCTATATTGATAGAAAAAAACGTAATTTAGTAGAAGAATCCTATAGTAAAGATGATAAAAAATTAGAGTATAGTGCCAATAGTAGTCTTGGTAAAGAAAAAATAGATATAACAATGACTATTAATTCTAAAAAAGATGATAAGAAAAGTAATAAAGATGACTCTGGCTTAACTATATCTGAAAGAATAGAAAAGTTAGAGACACAAATATCTGACTTAACATCATCATCAGTATATCAAACAATAGATAAAAAGCATATATCTTTAGTAACATCTCCAATTAAGAAAACAAATGTAATACTTAAAAATGTTAATTTCCAATATGCTGTAAAATTATGGAATTATATGCAAACTCATATGGAAGATGATACCAAAAAAGATAAAGGAAATAATGATTATTATGATGATGGTAAAATAAAAAAATTAATAGATGAATCATTCCTATTAGATTACTTAGTTTTAGATTCTATAGGTAAAGAAGAAGAAAAAGTATCTAAAACAGAACTATCTGAGAAACTAGTAGGTAATATGATAGAAAAAGTCATAACCATGGATTCAACTATGGATGAGAAAAAATTAAAAGATTTAATAGATAAACAATATAGTATAATAAAATATAAAACTGTAGTAAATGAAAAACAAATAGAAGAAATATATAAAAAATATATGGATAAATATTTAGAAGATATAAAGTTAATAGAAATATAGTGGTGATAAATATGATAGAAAGAATAAAAAATAATAAAGCCTTAAAAATATTATTAATGATTATTAAAGCAATAATATCTTTATTTATAGTAATAGTAATTAGTATAATCTTTATTCAAAGAATATCAAATAATAAACTATCACTAGGCGGATATAGTATCTATACAATTATAACTGAAAGTATGGAACCAAAATATAAAGTATATGATATGGTTATTTCTAAAAATATAAATACTGAAGAAATAGTAGTAGGAGACGATGTTGTATATCGAGGAATGAAAGATGATTTTGCTGGTAAAATAGTAACCCATAGAGTAATAAAGAAAGAAAAATTACAAGGAAAAACATACTTTCATACTAAAGGTATAGCTAATGATATAGAAGATCCTTTAGTAGAAGATAACCAAATATTAGGTAAAGTAGTATATAAAAGTATAGTACTAAGTTTAATAAGTAAAGTAGTAAATAATCCATATGGCTTTTATTTTGTAGTATTTGTACCATTTGCAATATTACTAGTAATGGAAGTAATAGATATCATTGATGAAAGAAAAGAAAAAAAGTCTAAGTAGGTGATACTATTGAGTGACAAAAAGAAAGAAAAAAGAAAAAGAAGAATTAGATTAAGGACAATATTTCTTTTAGCTATAACTTTAGCTTCAAATAGTTTTGCTTGGTTTATATACTCAACTAAAGTATCCAATAATATAACTGCTAAAGTAAGAAGTTGGCACGTAAACTTTGAAGTAGGAGCAGGGGAAATGGCTGAAGAATATATTGAAATAAATATAGATTCTTTATATCCGGGTATGGAAGATTACCAGAAGGTATTAAGAGCCACCAATAGTGGTGAAGCTGATGCTCGTATTAAGTATGAAATAGAAAAAGCAAATATTCTAGGAAGTGATCTTCTAAGTTTAAATTTAACTGATGAACAAATTATAAATAAAATAAGAAATGATTATCCATTTGCTATTGATTTTAATGTTTCTAACGAGGTTATTCCTAAAAATGGTGGCGAAGCAAGTATAACTATTAACGTTACTTGGCCATATGAAAATGGTAATGATTCCGAAGATACATATTGGGGTAATAAAGCTTATGATTATCATAAACAAAATAGTACTTTACCAAGTATAAGTTTAATAGTAAAGATAACTGCAGTACAAGTAGATGAATAAAATTATTATATGCCTCCAGTGCCTTAGGTCACTAGGAGGTTTTATAATGCCCAAGGTCATTATAAAAAAGTTTTGAGCTTATAATCTCAAAACTAATAGTTATTATTTAAGTTGGATAAATGATAAATTAACATTCATTTTAGCTGTTTTACCATTTTTAGTAGCCTCAGTATCTGCTGTGTTATCCATAGTACTATTTTCTCCATCATCCCATATAACATACACTCTAATATAAATAGGAGCAGTATTATTAGCTTGTAATACTTCATTGGTTATTGATTGATTATCTCTATTTAAATCAACAACATTTCCATTATTAATAGAATATTTAGTAGCTACTAAATCACTGACAGCACTATCATCATTGACAGAAAAATTAATATTATATTTAAATGAAACATCTGCTTCTGTAGCATCTATAACTAAATCAAAATATCCTTCACTAGTAGGAGCAATAATACCACTAGCAATATTTTCATTACCATCAAATACTGGTACAATAACTGCATCAGCAGTATTTCCTTCACGAATATCTTTGTTATTAACTAAAATTCTCCACCTAGCTACATTAATGCTAGCATTCTCGCTAGTAGAAGTTAAATACTTAGCATAAGATTCTTGTATAAAGAAAATACATAAAACAAATGATAAGAAAGCAAGAATATAAATAAAATGTTTCCTCTTCATTAACATCACCTATTATATAAAAATTATAGCATAATAATAATTAATAAGCAATATAATGTCTAATATAATGTAAAATTATCATGAGTTAATTGTACAAGTACAAGAATTATGATACAATAAAAAGAGAAGGTAAGGGAGTAGACATGGCTAAAAATGTAGTGGTAAAAGCAGAAAAAGTTTATGGTAGAAAAAAGAAATATAGTAGTATAAAATTAATATTATCTATATCCATTTTAGTATTAGCTTTAGTATTTATCGTATTAGGAGTAATATATAAAGGTGGAAAGTTTACAATAACACTTGATAAAAGATTATCTTCAGAAAGTGGTATTGTAATATATGAAGATTCAGAAATTAAAGAATCAAAAAGAAAATTATCTGCTAGAGACTTAGAATTTATGGATAATATATCAATAGATTGGATACCAAAAAATATAGATACTGAAAGTAATGGCTCGCATAATGGAGAAAATTATATAGCTTATACTTTCTATATAGAAAATGAAGGCGAAGAAGCAATCAATTATTGGTATTCTATAATAATTGATGATGTTATAAAAAATGTTGATGAAGCTGCTAGAGTAATGGTATATTTAAATGGTGATAGAAGAGTATATGCTAAAGTAAACTCTTATACTAATGAGCCAGAAAAAGATACCTTACCATTTTATAGCAAAGATGAAGCAGTGTTAGAACAAAGAAAAAATTTTAAACCAGGAGATATTGATAAATTTACTATTGTAATATGGCTTGAAGGCGATGATCCAGATTGCATAGATAATATTCTTGGTGGTGAAATAAAAATGCATATGGAAATAAGAGAAGAACATAAGGAAGAGAGTAAGAATAATGAAAAAGAATAAGAAGAAAGAAAAAAAGAGAAGATATCGTTTATTTTATCTATTATTACTATTATTAATTACAACATTATCATTATCTGTTTCATCATATGCCTGGTTTACTACTAATAGATTAGTAAGAGTAGATTTATTAAATGTAAATGTTAGAGCTCAAGGAGGAATAGAAATATCTGTTGATGGAACTAATTGGAAATCTTCTGTTTCTGTTGATGATATAATAACTGCTAGTGATACATATCCAACTAATACTAATCAAATTCCTCAAACATTAGAGGCTGTATCAACAGTAGGTAAAATAGATAATGGTAAAATAACTATGTATCATGGTAATGCTGTTAATAATGCTGCTGGCAATTATGTACTTGAAACAACTAGAAGTATTGAAGTAGCATCAGCAGGAGAAAATAGTCCTGGTAAATTTATTACTTTTGATTTGTTTTTAAAAACTAATAATAATACTCAGTTATATCTAACGCCTGAATCTAATGCTACTTATGGTGGAAATAAATCTGTAGGAATAGAAAATGCTGTTCGCTTTGCCTTTGTTGAAGAAGGAACAACATTTACTGGAGCTCCACTTGGAACTATTCAGTCAATGACTACTAGTGACCAGAGTAAAGTTCATATCTGGGAACCTAATTATGATACACATACTGAATATGGTATTGAAAATGCTAGAGATGTTTACCAAATGAATATAACTAGTCCATCAGAGCCATTAAATTATGATGGTGTCTTAAATGAAATACCTAAGATAGCGGGCGTTACTACTAATAATGCTAGTGAAAATAAATATCCTATGTATTTTAGTAGAGTAAAAGTAGATTATTATACTAAGAATAATTTTGATAATAATGTTCAAATCTTTAGTATCAATAGTGGTATTACTAAGATAAAAGTATATATGTGGATTGAAGGACAAGATGTAGACTGTGAAAATAATGCTGCCATTGGTAATGTAGCTTTAAATTTAAGTTTTAGTACAAATCCAGCATAATATAACACAGCTATATGGTGAGAATACCTTGAGTAAATTTCTCTTTCTATATACATTATATTATAAATATTTAAACGATTATCACGCAAAGATGGTACATACGTATTATATGCAAAAATCTTGTAACCACCTATAAATAAAGAGTTTATAAATTAAATAAAAAATAGTCAAAAAAACATTGACTACAATAACCAATTAATATATAATGTTTATGCGGTAATACCTAGTGGTGTTCTCTCCTTTTTTAAGTATCTTAAGGAAGGGGTGATTCTATGTTTCAAAGTTTTCTTATAAAGGGGGTTTTGAAATGGAACTAGTCCTAGCATTTGCTTGGATTACTCTAGTTACACTATATTTCATATATAGTAGTAACCTTAGAAAATAAGTAAAATAGAGCACCAAGGCAGTGCTCTGTATACAATACGGAGAGAACACCTTTTGAGAATAAGGCGTTACCCATTTTTATTATGGATAAATTTCTCTTTCCGTATACATTGTACCAAATTTTAATAAAAATAGCAATATTTATATTAAATTATTTAAAACTTTATGATATGATTTATACATAGGTAAAAGATAAAAGATTTACGAAAAAGATCCCAAATATTTCGCAAATCAGAAAGGAGGCCGCTCTTATGGAAAAAGTATTATTTGCAGAGGTTAACTACAAGTTAATTGGAGGGTGGTCAAAAATCTAACCTAAGTATAATAAATAATAATATAGATAAAGACTATGAAATAACTAATAGAAATATTAGTAATTTTTTATAGTCTTTTTATTTGAAATTATCTTAGTTAGAAAGTACTTCACCCCAAATATAATATCTTATAATTATTTATTACTAGACTACAGGCTAGTAATAACATGAAAATACCTTGGATTTTCATGAAAGGTAGTATTATTTTAATAATTTTAATGACTTTTTGTTAGAAATTTGGTACAATAATATTGGTGATATATATGAAAGATATTAAAGTAGTATTTATGGGTACTCCATCGTTTGCAGTACCTATACTTGAATCATTAATTGAAAAGACTAATGTAGTTATGGTGGTAACACAACCTGATAGAGAAAAAGATAGAAAAGGTAATATTATATATTCTCCATGTAAGGAATTAGCATTAAAAAATAATATTGAAGTATTTCAACCTATTAAAATTAAGGAAGAATATCAAAAGGTATTAGATACTAAACCTGATATTATAGTAACTGCTGCTTATGGACAAATAATACCTAGTGTTATTCTTGATTATCCTAAATATGGATGTATTAATGTACATGGTTCTTTACTTCCTAAATTAAGAGGAGGAGCCCCTGTACATCATGCTATAATTAATGGAGATAAAGTAGCAGGAGTTACTATTATGTATATGGATAAGAAGATGGATGCTGGTGATATTATTAGTCAAAAGAGTACTCCTATTCATGAAGATACTACATTAGATGAACTTTATAGTAGATTATCATATTTAGGTAGAGATTTATTAATGGAAACTCTTCCTAGTATTATAGATGGTACTAATAATAAAGTTAAACAAAATGAAGATGAAGTAACATTTGGTTATAATATAACTAAAGAAGAAGAAAAAGTTAACTTTAATGATAATATTGATAATATTCATAATAAGATTAGAGGATTATCTAGTATACCTGGAGCTTATGCTATTATTAATAATAAAAGAATTAAAATATATAAATCAGAAAAAACTAATATTAAATCTAATAAAGAACCTGGTACGATAGTAGATATAAATAGTGATGGAATATATGTTACTACTTTAGATTATGTTATAAAATTAATTGATATTAAATTAGAAGGTAAGAAAAGATGCTTAGTAAAAGATTTTATTAATGGTATCAAGAAAGAAGAATATATTGGTGAGGTATTTGAATAATGGAAGAAAATAAAAAAGAAGAAAAAAAGAAATTTAATATTAAAGAGAGATGGAAAGATAAAAGAGAAAGAGCTAAAATAGAACTTATGTTATATGGTATATTCTTTCTAGCTATTATTATATTTGCTCGTATATCAAGTAGTTTTAGTGATAGTAATATTCCTAAAGATAATGATATAAAATCTTTTATTAATGATATTACAGATAATTATCAATATGATATTGATATTACTATAGATAATAATAATTATAAATATTATGGTAGTAAATTAGGTCATAATATGGATATTACTAGAGTAGTAGATAATAAAGAAGATTATTTTTACCAAATGAATGATAAATATTATATATTAGATACTAAAGGTAATTATATATTAACTAATGATAGTGATATATTTCCTTATATTGAATATAGATACTTAGATATTAATAATATTAAGGAATATATTAAACTTGCTACTTATAATGATAATATATATAGTATTAAAGTATCTGATATAGTATTAAATAGTAATAGTAGTGATGTTATTACTATTAAAGTAGATGAAGATAATAAAAATATTATAATTGATTATACTAATTTATTTAAAATAGATAATAATAATTTAACTAAGGAAGTAGTTAGTATTAAGTATTCTAATATTAATAAAATTAATAGTTTAGAGAAATAATACAATATTTAGTATATATTGTTAAATTATACATATAATAAAGTAAAAGACTTGACGTACGTTAAAAAGTACGTTATAATGTATATGAGGTGATTTAAATGAGTACTATCAATATAACTAATGCAAGACAAAATTTATTTCAACTTGTTGCAGATGTAAATGTTGGTTTTAACCCTATTACAATAGTTAATAATAAAGGTAAAAATGCCGTTTTAATATCTGAAGATGAGTGGAAAAGTATAGAAGAAACTTTATATTTATCAAGTATTCCTGGATTAGTAGAGGATATAAATAATATTAAAAAAAATGAAAATTGGGATGAGGCTAAGGAGTTTAATCCAGATGAAGAATGGTAAAGAATATGTAATTAAATTTTCTAAGCAAGCAGAAAAAGATAAGATAAAACTTAAAAGTTCGGGTCTTGATAAGAATTGTATAAATATACTTGTTTTAATGAAAAATGATCCTTTTTGTTATCCACCATCATATGAAAAATTAAGTGGTGATTTAAGTGGACTATATTCAAGAAGAATAAATAGACAGCATCGTATAGTATATGAGGTTAATGAAGAAGATAAAGAAATACATATTCTAAGAATGTGGACTCACTATGACAAATTATAGAAGATACTAGCTATCTTTCTTTTTATTTGTAATTATCTTGGTTAGAAAGTATTTCACTGTGAATATAATATCTTATAACTATTTACTTATAGACTATGATAATAGGCTATAAGTAATATGAAATGACCTAGGCATTTCATAATATAAAATATAATAAAAACATATAAAAAAGCATATATTTTAATATAAATATATCTTTTTTTTAATTATTTTGATATAATGAAGTAGGAGAGTGATATAGTGAGAGTAATAATATCTGCTGGAGGTACAGGAGGACATATATATCCTGCTTTAGCTATAATTAATAAAATAAAAGAAGAAGAACCAGATAGTGAAATATTATATATAGGAACTACTGATAGAATGGAAAAAGATTTAATACCTAGTTTAGGTTATAAATATGAAGCATTAGAAGTAAAAGGATTAAAAAGAAAATTAACTTTAGATAATATTAAAACAGTTACTTGTTTTATATCCGCTATTAAAAGGGCTAAAGAAATAATAAAAGATTTTGATCCAGATATCGTAATAGGGTGTGGTGGTTATGTAACTGCTCCTGTTATATATGCTGCTAAAAAGTTAGGTAAAAGAACATTTATACATGAACAAAATAGTGTTGTAGGACTGGCTAATAAATTTTTATCTAGATATACAGATAAGGTGGGAGTATCTTTTGAAAGTACTATTAAAGATTTTCCTAAAGATAAAGCTATTCTTACTGGCAATCCTTGTAGTGAGAAAGCTTTATCAATAAAGGCTACTACTAAAGATAAATTAGGAGTAGATAAAGATAAAAAACTAGTATTAATAGTAATGGGTTCACTTGGTAGTAGAAGTGTTAATGATCGAATATTTAGTTTCGTAGATAAATTTAGAAATAAAAACTATAGTGTAATAATAGTTACTGGTAATAGTTATTATGAAAGGGTAAAAGAAAGAAGAGTACCAGATAATGTTAAAGTAGTACCATTTATCTATGAAATGCCTTCAGTTATGAAGATTACAGATTTAATGGTAACAAGAGCAGGAGCTTCTACTATGAGTGAAATAACAGCTTTAGGAGTACCCGCTATATTTATACCAAGTCCATATGTAGCTAATAATCATCAATATAAAAATGCTAAAGATTTAGTAGATCAAAATGCTGGTATTATGTTAGAAGAAAAAGATATGACTGATAGAAGTTTAATAGAATTAATAGATAAGACATTAAATGATAAAGATAAGATTAAAGGTATTAAAGATAATTTAAAGAAGATTGGTATTAAAGATAGTAGTACAAGAATATATAATATTTTAAAGGATTTGATTATAAATGATAGAAAATTTTATTAAGAATTATGAGTATTATAAGAATGTTAATTTAAAAAAATATAATACTTATCGTTTAGAATGTTATGCTGATTATTTAATATTTCCTAAAGATATAAATGAATTAGTGGAACTATTAGATTACTTAAGACAAAATAGAATTAATTATATTATCTTAGGAGGAGGCTCTAATGTAATTCTTGCTAAGCCTTGCTTTGATGTTGTTGTTAAACTAGATAAATTAAATAATATTACTATTAATGATAATATTGTAGTAGCAGAAGCAGGCGTATCTCTTATTAAACTAGCTAATGAATGTATGAAAAATAATTTAGATGGTTTAGCTTTTGCTGGTGGTATACCTGGTATGGTTGGAGCTAGTACCTCGATGAATGCTGGTGCATATAATGAAGATATGTCTATGGTAGTAAAAGAAGTAAAAGTAATAGATCCTGATTTAAAAATAACTACTTTAAATAAAGAAGAATTAGGATATGCTTATCGTGATTCTTTTCTTAAAAGAAATAAAGATTATGTTTGTATAGAGACTACTTTTGAAATGAAATATAAAGATAAAGATGAGATAAAAAGAGTAATGAATGATCGAAAAAATAGAAGAGTAGTATCACAACCATTAGATAAACCTAGTGCTGGTTCAGTATTTAGAAATCCACCTGGTATGTCGGCTGGTAAGTTAATTGAAGATGCTGGTCTTAAAGGATACATTCATGGTGGGGCTATGATTAGTGATAAACATGCTAATTTTATAATTAATAATGGTACTGCTACTTACGAAGATATTATTATGCTAATTGATTATATTAAAGAAAGAATTAAAATAATTTATGATATAGATTTAATATTAGAACAAGAAATAATAAGGTGATATTATGCCAGAAAAAAAGAAAATAAAGGTTAAGGTTAAAAAAAGAAGATTAAAAGTAAAGAAAATACTTGTAACTTTATTAATTATGGGTATACTAGTATTATCTTTTCTTTATATAAAGAGATTACCAATTACTAATATTTATATAGTAGGTAATAATATATTATCTGATAAAGAAATTATTGATATTTCTGGTATTGGTAATTATCCATCTTTTATTACTACTTTAGGTAGTAATATCAAAGATAATTTAATGGAAAATAATTATATTAAAGAAATAAAAGTTCAAAAAAAAATATGGGGCAAAGTATATATTTATGTTACTGAAAAGAAAGTACTTGCTTTATATAATGATAAACTCTTATTAGAAGATGGTCTACTAGTAGATAATAATTATAATGTAATGAGTGCTCCTATATTAATTGGAGATATTACTAGTATAAAAGAAAAATTTATTAAAAAGTTCTCATTAGTAGATAATGATGTATTACTTAAGATATCGGAAATTAGTTATGTACCTAATGAAGTAGATAGTGAAAGATTTTCTTTAAAAATGAATGATGGTAATCTAGTATATGTAACATTACCTAAAATAACAAAGATAAATAAATATAATAGTATATATTCAGGATTGGAAGGTAAAAAAGGAATTATTTACTTAGATTCTGGTGATTATGTTGAAGTGAAGGAATAGTTTATTCCTTCTTATCTTTTATTATGTAATAGTCATCTATATTACTAAATTTATTTTTAATTTCTTCTAACTCATTATTATTATGAATAGTCCATAAAAATATTTCTTTATCTTTAATCTTCTTTATTTTATTATTACTTATTAATTTATAATTAGTAATAATAAAATTATAATTATTTCTTCTATAAAGTAGTGTAATTATTCCTTTCTTATATTTACTTTTGATATACTTAATAATATTCTTATCAAAAGAAGCTAAATAAATATTTTTATTATATTTATTAATAGTATTCATAAGAATATCACCAAATACTTTATAGTTATTATTAGTTTTAATATCAATTAAAAATATTTTATTAGTATCAATATCAAGAATCTTATCTAAAGTAGTTAGATAATTATTTTTAATTAATTCACTATAGTTAGTTTCTTCAATAACATTTAAATTAATAAGAGAATTGTGAGATAATACTATTTTTTTATCTTTAGTTAATCTTATATCAAATTCTACTCCTATACTTTCTTTATCTTTAATAGCTTTTTTAATAGCAAGATAAGAATTTTCTTTAATATTTTTAGAGGTTATTCCTCGATGGATAATATATTTCATAATTAATTTTATGAAATATATTGAAAAAAAATTAATTTTATGATAACATTTAATCATAGGAGGATATAAAAATGAAGAATAAAAAAATATTAAGTTTATTTATGTTTATGTTGGGGGTATTTTTAATTTTTAGTTCTAATGTTTTAGCTTATGAAGTAGGAGTGAACTATGGAAGCGGTCCAGGTAGTGGTAACATCAACTATCATGTTGTATCAAAAAATATTGGAACTGCTCGTAGTGAAGTACATTCTTATATAAAGATATCTACTACTAACAAACTATTATATTGTTTAGATGAACAAAAAGGAAATCCATCTCCATCAGAGGGTGGAACAGTTTACTGGAATTGTGAAAGTGAATTAACCGCTAATAGGGACCAAATTTTTTATTTAATTTCCAACGGCTATAAATATACTGGAAATGGTACTTGGAATTCAAATGATGATGATGACTTTTTTGTAACGCAATTAGCGATTTGGCACTTTGCTAGACATGGTGATGAAGTATTTAAAAACTTTGATCCTAATAGAGACTCTATTAATAGAAAAATTCAAGCCCTTATAGATGCCGCTGATGCATATGCTAAGGTAGGGGAAGGCAATATCAAATTGTCAATGGAAGGTTCAGACAAAATGAATGTTACAAGTGATGGAAAATATTTTATAAGTAATAAAATAACTTTAAGTGGCAGTGATAATATTACTGATAAAAAAGCAACTATCACTGTAAGTGGTGTAAATGGTGCATTTGTAACTAAAGATGCAAATGCCACTAGTGGAACAAATACATTTACTTTTGGAGATAAAATATATATAAAAGTTCCAGTTAAAAATGTAAATCAATCATCAGAAATCAAAATAACAGCACAAGGAAGTTATATTAGATATTCAGGAAAATTATATGATTGTACACATGTAGGAAATTCAATAGAAAATCAAAATGTTGTTGATTATGATATTACTGAAGGAAAAAAGAATGCAAGTGCATCTTTAACTACTAAGATTACATTAAATAAAGTAGTAATTTCTAAAACAGACATTACTGGTTCTAAAGAGATAGCCGGAGCAAAATTAAGTGTAAAACAAGGAAACACAGAAGTAACTTCTTGGACTTCTACTACGACGCCAAAAAAATTATCACTTGCTCCTGGTACTTATACTTTAGAGGAGACTATTGCTCCTAAAGGATATATAAAGAGTACATCTAAGATAACTTTTGTTGTAAAGAGTGATGGTACAATTACTGTTGATGATAAAAAAGTAACTTCAGTAGTTATGAAGAATGAACCTATTACTATATATATATCTAAAAAGAGTATTAATGGTAAAACAGAATTACCTGGAGCTAAATTAAAGGTAACAGATAAAGATGGAAAGGTAGTAACTGATTTAGATGGAAAAGAATTAGAATGGATTTCATCTACTAAAGAAGTTAGTTTCCATTTGCCTGCGGGTACATATTATTTAACAGAAACTATAGCTCCAGAAGGATATGAATTATCTGATACTACAATAGAATTTACTGTTACTGAAGATGGTAAAGTTAAAATGGATAAAAAAGATGTAGATAATAATTTAATTGTATTTACTAATACACCTGAACCTACACCTGTAAAAACTGGTAGTTTTATGATTTATATTGTAGTTATTGGTATTCTTTCTGTAGGATTAGTTACATATTATGTTATAAAGAAACAAATTGTATAAGAGCTATTTGCTCTTTTTCTTTTGACTTAAGATAATTGACTTTGAATAGAAACTGTGTTATTATATTGAATGTTTCGGGGGGATTTTGATGTCGGATTTAACAATTCAATTATTAAGATTAATTAATGAAGGAAAAACTTTAAATGAAATAAGTGAAATTTTGAATATTTCACATAAAAAATATTCAATTATTTAAAAATGATAAAGAACACTGGTTATGACTTTAAAAGAAATTATTATTCAAATGGGGATATAATATATACACCTGAAGTTAGATATAATGTACCTGCTTCTAATGAAGTAAATTTATTAATGTCACAAAATGATGAGACACTAAGAGCAGTAGTTATTTCTGATACCCATATTGGAAGTGAAAAAGAAAGATTAGATTTACTTGAGGATACATATAATTATTGTATATCAAAAGGAATACATGTTATTTTTAATTGCGGTGACATAATAGATAATATTTCTAATCCAGGAAAAGTGGATAGTGAAGATAGAGTTAATTATTTGTTAAATAATTATCCTTTTGACAAAAGTATTTTAAACTTTATTGTTTTAGGAAATCATGATATTAGTCCATTAAAAGTTTATGGACAAAATCTTATGACAATACTTAATAATTATCGTCATGATTTAGTTACAATTGGTTATTGTGAAGGATTAATTAATGTTAAAAATGAAGCTATTGTACTTAGTCATCCATATATTGACTGTTCGCTTAATGCAAATAAGCAAAGTAAAATAGTTTTTTATGGACATTCACATTTTTATAAAATAAAAAATTTCTTATCTCAAGTTCGATACCTTGGAGTAAGTGTTCCTCCATTATGTAATATATTTACAAGAGATATAAGTTATCCTGGTATACTTGATATAGAATTATCCTTTGATAAAGGATGTTTTGATTATTTGAATTTAAAACAATTAATTCCTATGTATGGTTCGTTTGTTCCGGTGAATGAAAATATTTATTATTTTAGAAGAATACATACCGATAAAATGAAGGAGGAACAAATAGCTACTCTTAAAGTTAGGACAATGAGTCCTGAAATGAGTCAAATTGATAAATTTAATGCTAGATGGTATAAATAGAAGATACTAGTTATCTTTCTTTTATTTGAAATTATCTTAGTTAGAAAGTATTTCACACCAGATATAATATTATATAATTATTTATGACTAGATTATAAGCTAGTCATAACCAAGAAAGACTTAGACTTTCTTGGAATAAAAAAGGAAAAAATACATAAAAATAGTTGTAATTTAATATAATATATGGTACAATTATATTCGTTATGGGATAATCCGCCTATTAAATATAGTGATTATCTGAAAAAGAAAGGAAGTGTATATACGATGGACATTATTGAAAAAATAACTGCTAGTCAAATAAAAAAAGATTTACCTGAATTCAGAGTAGGAGATTCTGTTATAGTAGGATGTATCATTACTGAAACTAAAGGTGGAAAATCTAAAGAAAGAGTCCAAGACTTTAAAGGTACAGTTATCGCAAGAAAAGGTAAAGGAGTATCTGAAACTTTCACTGTAAGAGGAGAGTACTCTGGTATTGGAGTAGAAAAAACTTTCCATGTACATTCTAATAAGGTTGCTTATATTAAGATTGTTAAACCAGGTAAAGTTAGAAGAGCTAAATTATATTTCTTAAGAGACAGAAAGAGTAAGTATAATATTAAAGAAAGAAGATAATAGCTTAGCTATTGTCTTTTTGTTTAGAGGTGGAAAATGAAAAATATAATTAGAGAATTATTACCATATGTTTTAATATTGGGTGGAGTTATCTTAATTAGAACTTTTATCGTTACTCCAGTTATTGTAAGTGGAGACTCAATGAAACCTAATTTACATAATGGTGATTTATTATTAGAAAGAAAAATTGGTTATAATAGTACTAATATTAAAAGATTTGATATTGTTGTAATTAAAGAAGGTAAAGAAGAAATTATTAAAAGAATAATAGGCCTACCTGGAGAACATATTAGTTATAAGAATAATAAATTATATGTAAATGATAAAGTATTAGAAGAAAATTTTGATTTTAGAAAGACTAATGATTTTAACTTAGAAGAAATATGTTCTTGTAATAGTATTCCTAAAGGTAAATACTTAGTGTTAGGGGATAATAGACCAATATCAAAAGATAGTAGAATGATTGGTCTTATAGATGAAAAAGATATTTTAGGTAAAGCAGTATATCGTATTTGGCCAATATCTAAATTTGGAAATATATATAATTAGATGTAATTTATAGTTACATCTTTTATTATATTTAGACAATAGTAAATAATATTTTTATCTTCTTTCATAAAATAAATTGAAAGGAGATTATAATGAATAATAATTGTTTTGATAATAAAATTAAAAAAAATTTAGATTGTGGAAAAAAGTGTAATTGTACTCCGATTATTGTAGGTCCAACTGGTCCAACAGGACCACAAGGTCCAGTTAGTATTGATGTAGGTGTAACTACTACTACTGATCCTGGTACTAATGCTAGTGTTACTAATGTAGGTACTGATGATAACGTTATTTTAAATTTTAATATACCAAAGGGTGAAACAGGTCCAATTGGTCCTCAAGGAATACCTGGAACAGAGGGCCCAACGGGGCCAGCAGGACCACAGGGTCTTCAAGGTCTTCAAGGAATACAGGGCCCAACAGGACCAACAGGACCAACAGGACCTACCGCTATTGAAACTTATGGTCGTAAATACAATACTAGTACAGATAATATTTCTTTAGAAACTAATATTGCTCAAAATATTCCACTTGGTAACAATGGTCCTACTAATAAAATTACTACTGCTACACAAAATACTCTTACAATAACAGAAAATGGAGTTTATTTAGTAGAATATGGTTTTTCTGGAAGCTCAAGTACTAATGCTACATTGACTGTTGAGGTAAAACAAAATGCTAATGCTATAGGTAGTACTTCAATTGTTAAAACTGTAACCGCTAATAACAATACAGACTTTAACAGTAGTACTATTAATTCATTTGCTGTTGGTGATGAAATAGGATTAAGTATTAAGTCTTCTACTGCTGCTACAATAACACCGGCTAATGGTACTAATGCTTATTTGAATATTGTTAGAATATCTTAAGAAAAAGCATCTCTTCGGAGGTGTTTTTTTCTAGACAAATTATTAGAACTATGTTATTATTAGAGTGTAAAGGAGACTAGATATGAAAAAGAAATTATTGATAGGCTGTTTAGTTGTAGTAGTAATATTATTATGTTTATTTTATTTTGTGGTTCTTAAAAGTAAGAAGAATAAAGTAGTAACTGAAGGAGTAGAAGTAGTTCCTACGATGAACGATAAGATAGATAGTGATAGTACTTGGTGCGGAACTTTTCAGTTAGTATGGAATGATATGATTAATGAAGTAGTGAGACAAGATATTTTATTTAAAGATAATAATGATATGGTTACTAATTTAAATAAAATGGATTTTAATACTTCGATGATATCTGAAGAATATTATTATAAGAAGTATGGTTTTAAGACATTAAGTTTAAAGAAAGAAATAGAACAAGGTATTAAGAATAAATTTAATCAGACAAGTGATATATTAGATAGTTTTAGTTGGAGTCAAGATGAACTTAGTAATAATGATGATAGATATTTCTTCTATACAATGTTATATAGAGAATTTGAGTATAATAATAAATTTAGTGTTTTGAAGAATGATAAGTTTGGTAATTATGATGATATTAAATACTTTGGTATTAATAAGAAATCTAATGATAAGGTAAGAGGGCAGATTGAAGTATTATTTTATAATAATAAAGATAATTTTGCTATTAAACTACATACTAAGAATGGTGATGAGGTTATTTTATATAAGAATCCTAGGGGTAGTACTTTTAATGAAATATATGATAATATGATTATAGATAGTAATAGCTATAAAGGTAATAAAAATTTTGAAGATAATGATGAATTTAAGACTCCTATGATTGATTTTAATGTTAAAAGAGAATATGATGAATTATCTAATAAGATATTTACTTCTAAAGATGGTAAGGAATATGTTATTGATACCGCTATTCAGACAATTAGTTTTTCATTAGATGAAAAAGGTGGTAAGATTAAGAGTGAAGCCGCTACTGACGTGAAGACAACAGCAATGCCTAATATGAATGAGCCTAGATATTTTAATGTTGATAATACATTTGCTTTATTCTTAAAAGAAGAGAGTAAAGATAGGCCTTATTTTGCTGCTAGAATAGATAATATTAAGAAGTATCAATAATAGTAAAGTATAACATTTGTTATGCTTTTTTCTTTAGTAATAATCTTACCGAAGAGTTGACTTTATGTTACCATGTATATTATAATTAAGACGAGGTGTTTTGTGTATGATTGGTAATTATAAAGTAATAACATTATGTGGTTCTACTAGATTTAAAGATGAATTTTTACAGGTTCAAAAAGAATTAACATTACAGGGAAATATTGTAATTTCAGTAGGATTATTCGGTCATGCTGGAGACATTGAAGTATGGAAAATATGGATGAGGGAACTCTTACTAAAACTAAAGAAATGTTAGATGATATGCATAAAAGAAAGATTGATATGGCTGATGAAATTTTTGTTATAAATGTAGGTGGTTATATTGGTAATAGTACTAAGTCTGAGATTGAATATGCTAAAGAACATGATAAAATAGTAAGATATTTAGAAAACAATTTAAATAGAGATAACATAAATAATGCGATATATTTAGATGAATATAAAAACTATCTAGTTAATTTTTATTGTTGGCCAATGGATAATGCTAAGTCATTTATAAAAAAGAGAAAAGAAATTTTAACTAATAAGTATTCTGATAATTATTTGTTAAAAATAATTTCTGATACTAATAGTTTTGCTAAAGATGTTTTAATGTCAGATACAATAGATTATGGATATTTTATAATCGAAGTTAATGATGATGAACCTTTATTTATAAATTTAGAATTACATGGAGGCTGGATGTCGGATACTATATATATTGATTCTAAAGGAAGATATATAAGTAAACATTTAATTAAAACTATTTTTGGCAAAGAAACTATTATAGAACTAAAGATAGATGAAGTTGAAAGAATTACCGACGATAATATTTGTAGCTTTGATTATAGATATTATATTTATATGCAAGGTTTTTCTGAAAATTTAAATATGATAAGAAATTCTATATTAGGTGATAATAAAAAATTGGTAAAAAAGAGAAGAAAAGGTGATATAGTATAACTTATTAAAAGGGGGTAATAATGCAAGAAATAGAAAATAAAAATACTAATAGTATTTTTGAGAATATAAAACATATTGATGAATATAATAATGATTTTTGGTATGCACGTGAATTGCAAAAGGTATTAGAATACAAAGATTGAAGGAATTTTCAAAATGTAATAGATAAAGAAAAAGAATCTTGTAAAAATTCTAAATTTAATTTAGATGAACAACTTGTTGAAGTCAACAAGTTGTCAAAAAGAAATAATAATGCTGTTGCTAATATACAAGATTATAAATTATCTAGATATATCTGCTATTTGATAGTACAAAATGCTGATTCTAAAAAAGAATTCGACGGGTTAGAAAAGTATTATAAATAAATGATTTATTTATAATAAGTTTTTATCATTTAAATAGATATGAAGAAAAGAGGAAAAAAATATGAATAATAATAATTTAATGGAAACATTTTATTTAGAAACACCATCTTTAGACCGTAAGAATGAAATAATAGATTATATAAATGAATTTGTAGAACATAAATCAGATATTAATGGAACAGGATCGTTGGATAAGATATTAGATGGATATACATTCGAACAAGCACTTGAGAGTTGCTTGAATATGCAATATGAAGAATATGCCAAAAAATTTGGTAGGTGTCCGGGAAAGACCTTTTTATTAATTAGAAAGAATGATAATAAAATAATTGGAACTATAAATGTTAGATGGAATCTGACAGAAAAAGTGAAACAATTTGGGGGGAATATTGGTTATGGAATAAGACCTACTGAAAGAAGAAAGGGATATAACAAGATGAATTTATATCTTGGATTGATTGAAGCAAAAAAGATCGGATTGGATAAAGTGATGTTAGATTGTGATGTAGAAAATTTAGGTTCAAGCAAGACTATGGAGGCGTTAGGTGGAAAATTAGAAAGAACTGAAATTGATCCATATGATGGAATACTAACTAGTGTATATTGGATTAATGTAGATGAATCGCTTGAAAAATATAAAGATGAGTATGTTAATTCTATTGATAAAAGTTATAAAAATAGTACTTATGAAATGATTAAAAGAAAGTAAAAATAATGAATAATGAAAATAAAGCAAATATAAATTAATAAAGAATGATTTATATAAACTTCTGTTTAATCCCTAATTTTATAAAACTTTTAATTAAATTTCTTTTTATAAATTTCAATAAAAATTACAAGAACTTAGGTAATAACGACATAAAGAAACGTTTATAATAAGCAAAGGAGGTCATTTTATGAAAAAAAATAGTATTACGATTAGATCGAGTGCTGCTGAATATCTAACTTTTATTGCGGCAACTGGAACTGATAAAGAAGCAATTGAAGTGAGATATGAAGATGAAAACATTTGGCTTACACAAAAAATGTTATCAATTCTTTATAATGTAGAGATAAATACAATAAATTATCATATTAAAAAAATATATAATGATAATGAATTGAAAGAAGAAGCAACTATTCGAAAATTTCGAATAATTCAAAATGAAGGAAATAGGGAAGTATCAAGGGATGTAGTTCATTATAATTTGCAAATGATTATAGCAATTGGATTTAAAGTGGATAATGAAAGGGCAGTTCAATTTAGAAAATGGGCTAATGAAATAGTAAAAGAATATACTATTAAAGGTTTTGCAATGGATGATGAAAGATTAAAAAATGGTGGTTCTATTTTAACGGAAAAATATTTTGATGAATTACTTGAAAGAATTAGGGAAATAAGGCTCTCTGAAAGAAGATTTTACCAAAAAGTGACTGATATATATGCTACAAGTATTGATTATGATAGAAACTCAAAAACAACTTTGGAATTTTTTAAAAAAGTTCAAAATAAAATGCACTATTCTGTAACTGGCAATACTGCAGCAGAAATTATATATAATAGGGCGGATTCTAAGAAAGAACATATGGGACTTACTAATTGGGAAGCATCACCTAATGGTAAAATTATCGAAAGTGATGTTGTTATTGCTAAAAATTATTTAACTGAAGAAGAGTTATATTCATTAAGGAGAATCGTGTCTGCTTATCTTGATTTAGCGGAAAGTAGAGCAATAAGACATATACCAATGACAATGGAAGATTGGAATGATAAATTAGATGAATTCTTAAAACTTACTGATAGAGAAATATTACAAGATGCTGGTAAAATATCACATAAAATAGCATGCGATAAAGCAATAACTGAATTTGAGAAATATAGAATTATTCAAGATAAATTATATGAATCAGATTTTGATAAATATTTAATTGAACTTGAAAAAGTTGAAAGAAGTGATGAAAATGAATAATGAAAACAAAACAAATATTAACTGGTAAGTGGGAAGTTATGAAAAAATACTTTTAAACTCTTGAAAATAAAGAGTATTTTTACTAAAAAATTTTTACATTTTGGAACATTTTTTTAATAAGTTTTAATTTAAATTGATAAGTGTATGAATTATGAAAAACTAAAGGAAGGTATTGATGGAAGATAATAAATTAGAAGTTGATTATTTAGGTAATGTTGAATTATTAGATAAATATAAAAAAGTTTCAATTAGTGGAGAAGTGGCAGTTTACTAAAATGAAGAAAATGGTAAGGTAATTGGTTTTGGGATATTTAAAGGAATGCTATCTGGTTCTGTTCAGTTAGTATATTCAACAAGTTGAAAAAAATAATTAAGTCTAATGAGATAGGATATCCAATAGTTAGTATGGATAAGTAAAAGATAATTGGTATTATGTAGTAACTGATTATTAATTAAGGAGGTAGTTTGATGAATAGTGATATAAATGAAGAGATAAATCTTAATCCTTCAGTTGTTATTAAAAAAATAAAATTTAATGATAATACAGAAATAGAATTAAGTAATGATGATATAGTTGTTTTTGTTGGTGCTAATAATGTGGGAAAAAGCAGAGCGCTAAAAGATATTAAAAATGATATTTTAGAATCTTCTTCTAAAAAGGTAATAGTAGATGAAATAGAATATCAAGATACTAATTTTGAAGAAATTAATATGATGAATTATTTTAAGAATAATTTTGAATTAGGACCTAATGGCTATGATATTGCTGTTGATGTAAATTATACATATAATTATAATGAACATAATTTTCAAAATGTGAAATCAGGAGATAAACATTTTTATAAAGTATTATTTAGTTTTCTTTCTACAGAAAGTAGGTTGAATATGACGGCACCTATTTCGTATTCTTTTATTAAGGACAAGTTAAGTTTTGGCATAATGAGAAAACTTGAAAGGGATAAAAAAAGCATAACTAAATTAAATGATATTTTATTTTCGTGTTTTGGAAAGAAAATTGATATTAGTGAAGGACTTTGGCAAGGTGCTGTATCTAAACTGTATAAGTTTGGTACGAAAGATGAAATAGACAAGTCTGTTAGTGCTGATACGAGAGAAGCAAGATGTTTATTAGAGGTTTTAGAAAATTTAGATGATCAAGGTGATGGAATTAGAAGTGCTGTTGCAATTTTAGCATCTTTAATTACAACTACTCATTCGTTATATTTGATAGACGAACCTGAAACATTCCTTCATCCACCTCAAGCTAGAATTTTAGGAAGAAATATTGTTGATTTATCTCAAAATAAGCAGTGTTTCATATCTACTCATAATATTGATTTGTTACGTGGGATGCTAGAAAAAGATTATGCCAGAATTAAAATTATAAAAATAAATAGAACTGACAATGTAAATGAATTTCATGTTCTAGATAATGATAGTATTAAAGTTATTTCCAATGATAAGAATTTAAAATATTCTAATATACTTAATGGCTTATTTTATAATACAGTTGTTTTGTGTGAAAATGAAAGCGATTGTAAATTTTATTCTGCATTATTGGAAAAAATAGATAGTGATTGTTATCAAAATACTTTATTCTGTGCAGTTGGTGGGAAAGATCAATTTAAAATAATAATTCCGTTATTAAATAAATTGAAAATTAATTTTTTAGTTATTGCAGATTTAGATTTAATAAATAATCGTGATAAATTAAAAGATTTGATAAATTCTATAGAAGATAATAAATATAACCAAATTTCATCTATACACAATGATTTTTTGAATATGTTTGAAAGTGGAGTTGATAATCAAGTAAAAAAACAATCTGTAATTAAAGAAGAAATACTTAGTTTTATTACTGATGCACCTTATATGTCTGATGAAACAGCTAGTAAAATTAGACAAGTATTAAAGAATATTAGCCATTTAAAGTTATTGAAAAATTGTGGTAAATCTTGTCTTCCTGCAGGGGAATGTGTACAAAAATATAACCAAATTATATATTTCTTGAATGAGAGTAACATTTTTGTAGTAGAGTGCGGGGAAATAGAACGTTTTATTACTGAAATTGATGGTCATGGAAGTTTATGGGTTGAAGAAGTTTTTAAAAAATATCCTACACTTGATGAACCTGAATATAGTAATGCAAAAGAATTTATAAAAAAAGTTTTTAGGATTGGAATGTTAGAAGAAGGTGAAAATAATGAATAATGAAAATAAAACAAACATTAATTGGTATCCTGGCCACATGGCTAAGACTAAAAGAGAGATAAAAGAAAAGATAGATTTAATAGATATTGTATTTGAAGTAGTAGATGCTAGAATACCATATTCTTCTAAGAATAAAGAGATTGAAGAAATGACTAAAGGTAAACCTAGAGTTATTGTTATGACTAAGATTGATTTATGTGATAATGTTAAGACCAATAAATGGATTAAATATTATGAAGATAGGGATTATATTGTAGTACCTATTGATCTAATTAATAATCCTAATACTAAGATTATATTTGATAAGATTAAACCTTTAATTGATGAAATTAATGATAAGAGAATTAGTAAGGGATTAAAACCTAGAAGAGCTAGAATACTAGTAATGGGAGTTCCTAATGCTGGTAAATCTACTTTAATAAATAGACTAGTAGGTAAAAAGAGTACTAATGTAGGTAATAGACCTGGTGTTACTAAAACCCTAGAATGGATTAGAATTAATGATAAAGTTGAACTATTAGATACCCCAGGTATATTATGGCCTAAGTTAGATGATGAAGAGGTAGCTCATAATTTAGCTAGTATGACTGCGATTAAAGAAGAAGTATTAGATTGTGAAGATATTGCTATATATATTATAAATAAAATGTTATCTGATTATCCAGATAACATTAAAGATAGATATAATATTACTAATATTGGTGATATTGTAGATATTCTTGATCAGATAGGTAAGAAAATAGGAGCTTTTAGAAATAATGAAACGGATTATGATAGAGTTTATAAAAGAGTTATAAAAGATTTGCAAGATGGTTATTTAGGTAAAGTAACTTTTGATGATATAAAATAAGAGTATAGATTTTGTTCTATACTCTCTTTATTTAATAATGTTACCAAGTATTCCATATGATATAATACTCATAATGATACTAGCAAGAATTACTCCTAGCATGATATAAAGAAATGATTTCTTTTTATTCATATTAAGTAGTACGGCAAGACCTGCTCCTGTCCAAGCTCCAGTTCCTGGAAGGGGAATACCTACGAATAACATAAGACCAATATAACCATATTTTTCTATTTGATCTTTTTTTGATAAGATTTTATTTTCTATTTTATTAACAAATTTTGTAGTAGCTTTGAATTTTTTTAACCAATTTAAAACTTTTTCTAAAAATAATAAAACAATTGGAATAGGCAAAGTATTTCCTATTATACTTATAATATAACCAGGTAAAAAGTCTAGTTTAAGTAGTGATGCTGCGAGCAATCCTCCTCTTAATTCTAATAAAGGAAGCATAGATATAATAAAGACTACTACTTCTTTTCCTAATCCATTAAATAAATTAATTAAACTTTCTACTAAATTTTCCATATATTTATCCTCCACTTCTAAATTATATCAAAATATAAATAATAAGTAAATTATATTTAGTATATTTTACATTACTTAATTGCTTTTTACTATAAATTATTGTATAATCAATATGAAAGGAATATTTATGATGTATAAATTAAAAAAACAATTGCCAAATATTATAACTTTATCAAGAATTATTTCCTTAGTAGTAGGTTTTATTCTTTTTATGAAGGGTAATACTATCTTATCACTAATATTTTATATTTATGGGGCTATATCTGATTCGATAGATGGTTATTTTGCTAGAAGGTTAAATGCTTATTCTAAGTTTGGTCAATATTTAGATGCTATTAGTGATAAATTATATTTCTTATCACTAATAATTATATTACTGGTAAATAAAAAATATTTAATTATATTACCTATGATAATGGAACTTATAATATCTATAATTAATTATCTAATGTTAAAGAAAAATAAAAAGGTATTTACTGAGAGGGTAGGTAAATTTAAAACTACATTACTTATTATAACTTTAATAGTGGCTCTTTTATCAATTGAGATAAAGATATTTAATTATTTATATATAATATTTTTAGTATTAACAACATATTTTCATATTGAAACAATATGTGCTTATATTAATCAATTACATGGTAAGAGTAAAGAGAATATAGTTAGTTTTAAAGGCAAAAAGATTAGTGAGAAAATTAAATTATTATTAGATGAATTTATGCAGTATATAAAAAATCCAATAAAAATAATAAAATAGGAGGAAGATTATGATAGATATAAATTTAATTAGGACAAATAGAGATTTAGTAAAAGAAAATATTAAGAAGAAATTTCAAGATAAAAAACTTCCGTTAGTGGATGAAATATATGATATGGATATTAAGTATCGTAGAATTAAGACTGAAGCTGATGAGGCAAGAAATAAAGTAAATAATTTGAGTAAAGAGATTGGCTCATTAATGAGAGATAAGAAAATTGATGAGGCTAATAAAATTAAAGAAGAGGTATCTATTATTAAGAATAGTATACCAGATCTTGAAAAGGAAGAAGAAGTTCTTGAAAATGAAATAAAAGAAAGAATGATGAAGATACCTAATATTATTGATAGTTCTGTTCCAATAGGAGAAGATGATTCTAAGAATGTTGAAATTGAGAAATTTGGAGAACCATTTGTGCCAGAGTATGAAATACCATATCATGCTGATATTATGAATAGATTAAATGGATTAGATAAAGATTCTGCTGGTAGAACTAGTGGTAATGGCTTCTACTACTTGATGGGAGATATTGCTAGATTAAGTACGGCAATGCTTAATTATGCTAGGGATTATATGATAGATAAGAATTTTATTTATTGTATTCCTCCTTTTATGATTAGAAGTGATGTGGTAAGTGGTGTTATGTCTTTTGAAGAGATGGATGCTATGATGTATAAGATAGAGGGAGAAGATTTATTCTTAATTGGTACTAGTGAACATTCTATGATTGGTAGATTTAAGGGACAATTACTAAAGGAAAGTGAACTTCCTATTACAATGACTTCTTATTCTCCTTGTTTTAGAAAAGAGGTAGGGGCTCATGGTATTGAGGAAAGAGGAATTTATAGAGTACATCAATTTGAAAAGCAAGAGATGATCGTTCTATGTAAACCTGAAGAATCTATGGATTGGTATAATAAGATGTGGAAATATACAGTAGAGATATTTAGAAATATGAATATTCCGGTTAGAACACTAGAATGTTGTTCTGGTGACTTAGCAGATCTTAAAGTTAAATCTTGTGATGTAGAGGCTTGGAGTCCTAGACAGAAGAAATATTTTGAAGTTGGATCATGTTCTACACTAGGAGATGCTCAAGCTAGAAGATTATCTATTAGAGTTAAAGGTGAAAATGGTAACTATTATCCTCATACTTTAAATAATACGGTACTTGCTAGTACTAGAGCACTTATTGCACTTATTGAAAATAATTATAATGAAGATGGTAGTATTAATATACCTGAAGTATTAAGACCTTATATGGGTAATAAAGAAATGATTGGGGTAAAGAAATAAATGAAATTTGGTGATAGATATATTAAATTTATGAAAGATAGATATGGGATAGATGAGTTATATAAATTTCTTCTTTTGATATGTTTTGTTTTACTTGTTATTAATACTTTTGTTAGTAATAATATTATTAGATTATTTGAGGTATTACTTATTGTTATTATATTTTATAGATATATGTCTAAGAATATTAAATTAAGAAAGAAAGAGAATGATAAGTATTTAGAAATTAAAGATAAAATTATTAAATTATTTGATTATAATAAGAAGAAATATAAAGATAGAAATACGCATATGTATAAGAAATGTCCTAAATGTAAACAAAAAATTAGATTACCTTTAAAGAAGGGTAAACATACTGTTAAGTGTCCTAATTGTGGTAATAGATTTGATGTTGCTTGTCATAAAGATGAGAAAATTAAAGTAGAAATTATTAAATAATTATTAGATGCACTCTAAGCCTAGGTCTTAGAGTGTTCTTTTTAGCTTATAATCTAAAAAGAAATATCAACCATATTTATTATATATGGGTAAAAAATAAATAAAAATATTTCTTCAAAGTACTTGAAAAATTAATGTTTTTATAGTATATTTATTTATAGAGTATGGAGAGTGTGATAGATGAAAAATAAAATTAATAAGTTTATTCATAGCAAATATTTATTAATATCGTTAATTGTACTATTGATTTTATTAGTTATGGCTACTGGTACCTATGCTTGGTTTACTTGGCGAAGTACTAATAATACTTCTCTTACTATGAATATTGGTAAACTTGCAGATGTAACTTTTAATAGTGGCAATGATATATCTACTACTAGTTTAGCTCCAGTATTTAATTATACTGATGGAGAAAAAACTACTTTTAGTATTAATAATAAAGATACAACCGGAGCTTCTCTTGATTATAATATAAATCTAAATATCACTTCGATAGCTAGTGAGTTAAAAAGTAGTGATTTAAAGTATGTATTATTAAAAGATAATACTATAGTAAAAGAAGGTAATTTTAGTACTATGGTTGTAGGTGCTAATACTATATATAGTGATTCTATATCATCTAGTGGTACTACTAATTTTATCTTTTATTTATATATAGATGGTAATAGTGAAAATAATTTAAATATGATGAATAAGTCATTAGTGGGTAGTATAGTAGTAGAGGCTCAAGAAAAGCAATATGAAACTTTTAGTACTGTTATTGAAAACTTAATGGCAGATGGAGAATATGAAACTGTAACAGGTAATGGTACTGATTATGAATACAATACTACAAATAGTATAATGTTTGATAATTTTGAAAATTATAGATATTATGGAGCAAATCCAAATAACTACGTATACTTTAATTGTGATGACTATTCTAATCAATCATCATCAACTTGTGAAGTGTGGAGAATTATCGGCGTATTCAATAACGGAATTTTAACACATCAAATCAAAATAATAAGAAATGAGAGTATAGGTACTTATCAAACGACTGAAGTAGGAAACGAAGAATTTGGTGCTTTTACTGACTCATACTTATCATACACATTAAACAACGAGGCCGAATCAAAAGAAGCAACATATTGGAGTAGAACTCTAGGAACTTGCAATTTGAATACAAATTACAAATGCGATTTTTCTAAAACTGGTTTAAAAAATACCACAACTAGAGATTTAATTTCTAATGTTTCGTGGTTTATTCCTAATTTAATAGATGGAGATTTATATCCAAACGATTTATACCAAGGTGAAATAGATGGCTCTACCACTGCTGGTGAAATGATATCAATAATGTATAAATCAGATTATGGATATGCAACTGACATCCGAAAATGTAATATACAAGTAAACTTATATAATTTAAGTGAGTGTACGGAAAATAATTGGCTTTTTTTGGGAAGCCGGGAATGGATCATGGGAACGACAGAAAATAATTATTATAAAGCATATATTGTAGCAGAAAATGGAGCGGTTGGAACATATTCATTAACAAGTGAAGCCAATGTAAGACCAACACTATATTTAAAGACTGAACAAACTATAAAAAGTGGTACAGGTACTTTAGCAGATCCATATCAATTACAAGTAAGTTAAAAATATAAAAAGAAAGAAAAGAGGTAATTAAAATGAACGAAGAAGAAATGATGAGAATGAAAAAAATTGAAAAGAGAGAAAAGACAGATACTATACTTGCATATATACTTATTGTTATATTGATTGCTTGTTTAGGTGTTATTTTGTATTTGAAGTTTGTAAAGAAAGGGGACACTAAACCTGAAGAACATGAGCCTAATTATATTAGTATTAATGAGATTGTTACTAAATTTAATAGTAGTACTTTAATTAGTAAATATAATAATGATGGAGTTAAGCTTGTTGCTAGTAAATCTGATAATACTATAGTTATTACTTATACTAAGGATAATAATAATACTGCTATTACTATTCCTCAAATGAGTAATGAATTAGAAATAACTCTTAATAGTGATAATGAAGAACTTTATATGGATATTTATAAAGAACTTGCTAATATTGTATGTACTTATTATGGTAATAGTGAAGATAATTGTAGGACTACGATTGATAAGATTAAAAGTGATACTCAGGGTATAAGATTTGTTACTAATGGTAATAATAAGTATGTATATATTGATATTACTAAAGGTGTAGATGTTAATGCTAGTACTAATACTTATACTGAAGAAACTAAGGTTAGTTTAGATAATGTTAGTTATGTGTTAAATATTAGTGATACTGAGATTAAAAATATTGTTGTTGATAATGGTGATACCGCTATTAAAGTATCTGGTGGTATTAAAAATTTAAGTACTGAAGGTGTGTTATCTATTATTGTTAAGTTATATGATAATGATGGTAATGTTGTAGGAGAAGATAAGAAAGAGTATACTGCAGATAAGGCTTTAAATGGTGAAGATACTTTTGAATTTAGTTTTACTTATAATGATACTTTGAAAAAAGATAATGTTAAAGATTATAGTATTAATGTTGTTAGATAGGAGATAATATGAGTACACATATTGAAAGTAAATTAGAAGATATTTCTAGTGTAGTTCTTATGCCTGGGGATCCTAAGAGATGTGAATATATTGCTCGGAAGTTTTTAGCTAATTCTAAAATTGTTAATAACGTTCGAGGTATGACTGCTTATACAGGTTTTTATAAAAGTAAAAAAATTACTGTTTTTCCATCTGGTATGGGATGCCCTAGTATGGGTATATATTCTTATGAATTATTTAAAGAATATAATGTTGATACTATTATTAGAATTGGTACGATGGGTGGTTATACTGACTTAAAATTAAAAGATATTGTATTAGTAGATAATTCTATTACTAATTCTAATTATGGTAAATATTTATGTAATTATCCTAATATAAATATTAATGGTGATATGGAACTTAATAATATTATTTTGAATACTTCTAAAGAATTAGGTTTAAATATATATAATGGTAATATTTATTCTTCAGATGTATTTTATGAACAAAATAATGATTTTAAAGATAAAGTTGCTAAATATAATGTGCTTGGTGTAGAAATGGAATCTTTTGCATTATTTACTAATGCAAAACTGTTAAATAAGAAAGCTGCCACTCTTCTTATGGTAAGTGATAGTTTTATTTATCCTGATAAATTATCTAGTCTAGAAAGAGAACAAGGACTTGATAATTTAATTACATTAGCGTTAGAGACAAGTTTAAAATTATAAAACTGGGGTATACTATAGGGGAGAGGTGATTATAATGAATTTTGAAACAATTAATATGGGGGGATATAACCTCCATTTAATTAAAACTAATAAGTTTAAGACGATAACTATAGATGTAGATTTTTATAGGAATATTAAGAAAGAAGAAATTACAAAGAGGAATTTACTTAAGATGGTATTATTAGATTCTAGTAATAATTATAAGACGGAAAGAGATCTTATTATTGAAAGTGAGAATTTATATGATATTAAGGTATCATCTAGTATATCAAGAATTGGTAATTTTAGTAACTTATCTTTTCAAACTAAATTTTTGAATGAGAAGTATACTGAGAAAGATATGAATAAGGAATCTATCATCTTTTTTCTTGATTTGATATTTAATCCTTATGTTAAAGATAATACTTTTGTTAGTATTGATAATCAGAAAAATAGATTAAGACAAGATATTCTTAGTATTAAGGATAATAAGATTAGATATTCTATTCTTAAATTAATGGAAAAGATGAAAGATAAACCTTATTCTTATAATACTTTTGGTTATCTTGAAGATATAGATAATATTACTGGTAAAAGCTTATATGAATATTATAAGAAAGTATTAAAAGAAGATAAGATTGATATTTTTGTATTAGGAGATTTTCAATCTAATGATATTAAAGAAATATTTAAAGAATACTTTAAGATAGATACTTTTAAGAAAGAAGATAAGAAAGTACTAGTAAAAGAATTAGTTCCTAGAAAGAGAATTGCTAGATACCGTGAATATGATACGGTAAAGCAATCACAATTATTGTTACTTGCTAGTTTAAATGGTCTTACTGATTATGAAAGACAATATGTTATAAAATTATATAATGAGTTACTTGGAGGTAATTCTAATTCGATATTATTTAATACTGTAAGAGAAAAGAATAGTTACTGCTACTACATTAATTCTTCAGTTAAGGCTTATGATAATATTTTGATTATTAATTCAGGAGTAGAGGCTAAGAATATTGATAAGAGTATTAAGTTAATAAAGAAATGTTTAAAGGATGTAAGTTTAGGTAAGTTTTCTCTTGATGACTTAGATTCTTGTAAGAATACTATTATATCTGCTATTAAGTCTAATAGAGATAATCCTATTACGGCTATTAATACATACTTTTCTAAAGTACTTGTAGGTAGTGATAGTGATGAAGAGAGAATAGAGAAGTTTAGTAAAGTTACTAAAGAAGACATTATTAAAGTTAGTAAAAAGATTAGTCTTCATACTGTTTTAACGCTAGAACCTAAGGAGGAAGAGCATGGAGAAGATTAGAATTAAGAATCTTGAAGAGGATGTTTACTATGAAAAATTGGATAATGGTTTAGAAGTATACTTATATACTAAAGATGATATTTATACTAATTATGTTACTTTTACAACAAAGTATGGTTCTGTATATAATGATTTTGTTCCAATAGGTGAATCTAAAATAAGGTCTTTTCCTAAAGGCATAGCTCATTTTCTAGAACATAAAGTTTTTACGGAAAAAGAAGATCCTCAACCAATGGAATTCTTTGCTAAATCTGGTTCTTTATGTAATGCTTATACTACTTTTAGAAATACTTCATACTTATTTTATGCTACGAAAGATTTAAAAGAGAATATTGCGTATTTACTTAATTATGTACAAAATATTTATTTAACTGAAGAAGATGTTGAAAAAGAAAAGGGTATTATTAGTGAAGAGATTCATATGTATGAGGATAGACCAGGAGATGTATTGTTTGAAAAAGTAAGATTAAATACACTTAATTCTAGTCCATATCGTAATAGTATTATTGGAACAGTTAAAGATATTGAAAGTATTACTAAAGAGGATTTAGAGACTTGTTACTATACCTTTTATAATCCTTCTAATATGTTTATTGTAGTTACGGGAAGTTTTGATCCGGAAGAAATAATGTCTTTAATTAGAGAAAATCAAAGTAAGAAGAATTTTAAAATAGAAGATAATATTAAAGTTAAGGAATTTAAAGAGGAAGATAAGGTATTTAAAGAAAAAGAAATTATTAAGATGAATACTAATATTCCTAAGATTGCGTATACTTTAAAGATTCCTCTTAAGGATATTAAATTAACTAGAAGGCAATTACATTTATATATGTATATATTATTTACTACTTTATTTGATGAGACTAGTTTGTTTGATGAAGAATTAAAAAAAGATGGTATTATTAATAATACTACTTATGTTAGTTTATTAAATACTAATACGCATTTACTTATATCTTTAGTTAGTGAAACTAATAGATATGAAGAATTCTTAGAGAGATTAAAAGATAAACTAAATAATATGGAAATTAATGAGAAAGACTTTAAGAGAAAGAAAAAAGTATTAATTAGTAATGAGATATTTGCTTATGAGAATGTAGAAAATATTAATGATATTATTATGGATAATATTATTTATAATAATGAGTTAGAGGATGATCCAATTGGTATTATTAAAGAATTAAATATGGAGACATTACTTAAGTTAATTAAGAAGATTGATATTAGTAATGCTAGCGAGGTAATTGTAAAGAAATAGGGGTAATTTTCTATTTCTTTTTTTCTTATTATTTGATATAATTAATATGTAATTGAAAGAGAGGTAAGTATTATGAGAAGTGGATTTGTAAGTTTTATAGGAAGACCTAATGTTGGTAAAAGTACATTACTTAATAGTATTTTAGGAAAGAGAATTGCTATTACTTCCGATAAACCTCAAACAACAAGAAATATGATTCAAGGTATATATAATGATAAAGATACTCAAATAGTATTTGTAGATACTCCTGGTATTCATAAGCCTAAAAGTAAACTAGGAAGAGTATTAAATAAACAGGCTTATTTTACTATAAATGATGTTGATATAGTAATTATGGTTGTAGATATATCAGAAAAAATTGGTACAGGAGATAAGTTTGTTATTGATGTTTTAAAGAATATTAAAGATAAACCTGTATTCTTAGTTATTAATAAGATAGATAAACTACCAAGAGAAGAGATATTAAAGAAAATAGATGAATATCAAAAATTATATGATTTTGCAGAGATAATACCAGTATCTGCTAGAAAGAATGATAATACTGATAGATTACTTGAAGTAATTAAGAAATATTTACCTGATAACATTAAATATTTTGATGATAATACGGTTACTAGTAGTTCACCAGAATTTATTATATCTGAGTTTGTAAGAGAGAAAGTACTTGATTTAACTAATGAAGAGGTACCTCATGCTGTTACTTGCATAGTAGAACAAATTGAAGAATATGATGATATTATGAATATATCTGCTACTGTGATTGTGGATCGTGAGAATTTAAAGAAGATTATTATTGGTAAAAATGGTAGTATGATTAAAGAAATAGGTACTAGAGCAAGAAGAGATATTGAAGCATATTTTGATAAGAAAGTATACTTAGAATTATTTGTTAAAGTTATTCCTAAATGGAGAGATAAAGAGAAATTCTTAAATATGATAGGATATAAAGATTTTTTGAATAAATAATTTGAAAATAGAGCATTATATAAATGGGTGATTAAAATGAATAAAGAGGATATATGGCTATTATTTGAAAAGACTGGTAAAATTGAATATTATTTAAAATATAAAAGTTTAACTAAAGATAAATAATAAATATATAGTTAATGCTTATATATAATAGATATGGATGATATATTACTTGAAGACTAAGGCTTCAAGTAACCCTTTAAGACCTAGACTTAAAGGGAATAATAAAAAAAGAAGTGATGATATGGATAAAAAAATAAAGGGTGTAATAGTAAGTGAATATCCCTTTGAAGATAATAGTAAGATAATTAATATCTTTACTGAGAATGGTTTACTAGGAGTCATAGCTAAAGGGGCTAAGAAAGTAAGAAGTCCCTTTTTTAGTACTACTACTAAATTTAATTATGGTAGTTTTAATATTAATTATAAAGAGAATGGTTTATCTAAATTAATTGATGCTGATACTATTAATAGTTATAATAATATTAAGAAAGATATTGTTAAAATTAGTTATGTTACTTATATTACTGAACTAGTGACTAAGGTATATAAACATGATGGTAATAAGAATATATATAAATTATATTTAGATTGTTTAGATAAGATTAATGATAATTATAATCCAGAGGCTATTACTATTATATTAAGATTAAAATTATTAGATTATCTTGGTATTATGCCTATTATTGATAGATGTGTAGTATGTGGTAATACTCATGATATTGTTACTATGTCTAGTTATCTAGGGGGATATGTATGTAAGAATTGTCTTAGGAATGAGAAGGTTATATCTACTAAGAGTATTAAGTTAATTAGAATGTTATATTTAGTAGATATATCTAAGTTAAATAAATTAGATATATCTAAAGATGTATTAAAAGAATTAGAGGAGTTTACTGAGGATTATTATGATCGATATTCTGGAATATATTTAAAAAGTAAGATATTATTAGATACTATTAAATAGAATATAATAGGTGATAGTATGTTATATAAATATTTAATTATTCCTTTTATAGCTGCTCTTATATCACAAATTATAAAGGTAATAATTGAAACTAAGAGGTATCATGAATTAAATATTAAAAGATTCTTTGATGGTATGGGTGGTATGCCTAGTACACATAGTACTTTAACTAGTAGTTTAACTACTATTATATATTTAAATTATGGTGTTACTAGTATTTTATTTGCTTTATCTTTATTTTTTTCTTTAATTGTTATATATGATTCTATGGGTATAAGATATGAGAGTGGTAATCAGGCTATGGTAATTAATAAAGTTGTTGGTACTAATTTAAAAGAAAAACTAGGACATAATCCACTAGAGGTATTAGCGGGTGTTGTTCTTGGGATAACACTTGGTATTGTTATGAATATTATCTTTACTTAGATATTATTTAATAGTATAATTGATTTAGAGAGGAAGAAGTATATGAAGAAAATTATAAATGAATTTAAAACTTTTATTGAAAGAGGTAATGTTGTAGACTTAGCAGTAGGTGTTGTTATGGGGTCTGCTTTTAGTAAGATTGTTACTTCAGTAGTAGATGATTTATTAATGCCTATTATTGGTATTATTATTGGTGGTCATGACTTTAGTAATTTATCTATTAAAGTAGGAGAATCGACGATTAGATATGGTTCTTTAATTAATAATGTTATTAACTTCTTTATTATTGCTTTTTGTATCTTTTTATTGGTTAAATTTATTAATAAACTTACTAGTATTAATAAGAAGAAAGAAGATAAAAAAGAGAAGATGGAAGAATCTAAGAAGAGTGATGAAGTATTATTACTTGAAGAGATTCTTAGCGAACTTAAGAAATCTAATAGAAAATAATTTATATATCCCTGTAAGCCTAAGGTCTTTCAGGGTATTTTTTAACCTGAGTCTAAAAAATAAATGTTTTGGTTAATAAGCATTGTTATTAGATGATGAAAAGAAGATAATCTTGTTTTAGTATTATCTTATGCTGTTAGTCGTTCTGGATTATTAAATATGCAACAAGTATTTGAAGCATTGAAGAAAGATCTACTAATGAAGAAGCTATATTACTAGTTAATTACTAGTAATTTTTTTAAAATATTTTAGCAATCTCTATTGACAATTGCTAAAATAGTGCTATAATTATAGATGTAAATACAAAAGGAGAATGATAAAAATGAAAAAAAGACAATTTAAGACAGAAAGCAAAAGAATATTAGATTTAATGATAAATAGTATATATACTAATAAAGAAATATTCTTAAGAGAATTAATATCTAATTCTAGTGATGCATTAGATAAGTTATATTATTTATCACTTACTAATAAAGATATTAAAGTAAATAAAGATGATCTATTTATAAGAGTAGATTATAATAAAGATAAAAGAACTATTACTATTAGTGATAATGGTACTGGTATGACTGAAGAAGAATTGGAAAATAACTTAGGAGTAATTGCTGAATCAGGTTCTCTTAAGTTTAAAGAAGAAAATAAAGAGCAGAATGATGTTAATATAATTGGTCAGTTTGGAGTAGGCTTCTACTCAGCATTCATGGTAAGTGACAAAGTAACTGTAGAATCTAAATCTTATAAAGATGATAGAGCTACTATTTGGGAAAGTGCTGGAGTAGATGGTTATACATTATCACCTTCTGATAAAAAAGATAATGGTACTATTATTACATTACATTTAAAAGAAGATACTGAAGATTATAATTATAGTGAGTTATTATCTGAATATAAATTAAGAGGTATAATTAAGAAATACTCTGATTATATTAGTTATCCTATTAAGATGGAAGTAGAGAATAATAGAAAGAAAGAAGATAGTGATGAATATGAAACTTATAAAGAAGTAATCACTGTCAATAGCATGATTCCTTTATGGAAGAGAAATAAGAAAGATATTACGGAAGAAGAATATAATAACTTCTATAGTGATAAGTTCTTTGATTATGATAAACCACTAGATGTATTACATTTTAATATTGAAGGTAATGTTAATTATAATGCACTATTATATATACCTAGTCATGCACCATATGATTATTATAGTAAAGAATATGAAAAAGGATTACAATTATATACTAACGGAGTATTAATAATGGATAAATGTAGTGAGTTACTTCCTGATTACTTTAGTTTTGTAAGAGGAGTAATTGATACTGAAGATATACCTCTAAATATATCTAGGGAAACATTACAAGATGATAAAAATATTAAACTAATAGCTAAGAGTATTGAGAGTAAAGTAAAAAATGAATTACTAGATTTACTTAAGAATAATAGAGATAAATATCTAGAATTTTATAAAGCTTTTGGTATGCAATTAAAGTTTGGTATTTATAATGATTATGGTATGCATAAAGATAAACTAGAAGATTTAATTATGTTCTATTCTTCTGGTGAGAAGAAGTTAATTACTCTAGATGAATATGTAAATAAATTAAAAGAAGAAGATAAGAATATTTATTATTGTGCTGGTGAAACAGTTGATAAAATAGATATGTTACCTCAAGTAGAAGGTATTAAAGATAAACATGAAGTATTATATTTAACTGATTATGTTGATGAGTTTGCTATAATGGCTATTCATGAGTATAAAGGTAAGACTTTTGTTAATGTTACTAATGAAAGTACTGATTTATCTACTGATGAAGAAAAAGAAAAGATAAATAAAGAAAATACTGATAATAAAGATATGCTAGAAGAAATGAAGAAAGTACTTGAAGGTAATGTAGAAGAAGTAAAACTTACTAATAAGTTAAAGAGTCACCCAGTATGTTTAACTACAACTGGAGAAGTATCTACATCAATGGAGAAAGTTATTAATGCTATGCCTACTGATGAAAAGATTAAAGCAAATGAGGTACTTGAAATTAATGCTAGTCATAAGATTGTAGATAAATTAAAAGATTTATATAAGAATGATAAAGATGAGTTTACTAAATACACAAAGGTTATTTATTATGAAGCAAGATTAATTGAAGGACTTCCTATTGATAATCCTACTGAGTTATCTAATCTTATGTGTGATATAATGGCAAATAAATAATATAATTTTAAAGGAGATGATTTGTATGTTGCCAAGTAGATTATTTTTTGATGATAGTTTTTTCAAAGGAGATGAAAGTATTAAAAGTGATATCTATGAAAAAGATGGTAATATTGTTCTAGAGATGGAAGCTCCAGGATATACTAAAGATGATATAGATATTTCTATTGATAAGGGTACATTATCTATTTCTTTTGAAAAAGAAGAAGAGGATGAAGAAAATAAGAAATATCTTCATCGTGAAAGAAAAAGTTATAGTAAAGTTTCTAGAAGCTTTTATCTAGGAGATATTGATGAAGAAGATATTGATGCTAGTTTTAAGAATGGTATCTTAGTAGTTAGTGCTCCTAAAAAGAAAGAAATAGAAACTAAGAAAACTATTAGTATTAAAGATTCTGAATAAGAGTCTTTTTTCTATTTATATCCCTCTAAGCCTTGGTCTTAGAGGGTTAACTAAAGCCTTAATATATAAGTCTTTAGTTAATATATCAACCATACATATCATATATAAGCAGTTATTTTATATAAATATTTCTTGTAAATTATTGGTGTAAAAAGAACAAAAATTGACAAAATGTCTTGTCAAAAATATTAGTTATGGTATAATTATATTAAGGATAGGAAACCTATCTTAAGAAAGAAAGGAAGAAGAGAAAAATGAAAAAGAAAATGGGATTTGCAGTACTAAGTATTGCAGCATTTATGTTTGCTATCCATTCAGCAAGTGCCTTAACAGAATATAAGTTTGATGGATGGTATGCAGAAAATGGCTATGGTTCTAAGACAAAAGTAGATGAAAACATTACTAACTTAAAAGGTAATGAAACAGCGTCTGGTGGTATGTATGTAGGACCATTTAGCAAAGCTGCTAAAAATGTAAAATTAGCAGATGGAATCACTGAAGAAGTTCACGTTGGATTAGACTTCGATAAGATTAAAGAAGGTGAATACTTCGAAGCCTCATTAGCATTAAAGACAACTAATGATAATAATGAAGAAAAATATGTTTCAGAAGCAGTAGTTATGTCACAAAGAGTAGGAGACAAAATTAAACTAACTGCAGGATGGGCAAAAGATTTTGAAGCATATATACAAACAAAAGGAGTATATACTTATCAGTGGAAAATGTGGATTGAAACAGAAGAAAATGCTAAAAAAACATATGTACAATTCACTTTATTACAAGGAGAAAAAGAAATAGCTACTACTGGTAAAATTGACTTCGATACTTTAACAACAGCAGATACATTAAATCCAATAGCAGAGCAAAAAGATGTAACAGTAAAATATTTATGGTTCTGTAATATAAATGTTAAAGAAGGTGTAAACATTTATACTGAAGTTCCAACAGTAACTCTTACATTTGTATCTCCAATTAAAGGTGAAGAAGACGAAAAACTAGAAGTATATAAATACATGTCATTTACAGAAAGTGACATTGAAGAAATGATAAAAGAAATAAAAGCTGCTGCTAAAGAAGAAGGATATAAATTTGAAGGATTTTATGCAGATGAAAAATTCACTACAGAATTTGATTTCACTAAACCTTTTGAAGGAAATGTATCTATTTATACAAAATTAACTAAAATTGTTAATGAAAGCCAAACTAAAGAAGAAGAAAAAAATCCTAAAACTTCTGATATGAACTTAGCTTTAATTCTTACTTCGTTAGGACTTGCTTCAGTAGGAGCAGTACTAGTATCAAGAAAAAAACTTGCTAAAGCAAATAGATAATTAGAATAGACCAAAAAGTTGAACTTGTCAATAGAAAGTAGACAATAAAAGAACATTAATTAAATCCTAGTTGA
>ERZ772883.160-NODE-160-length-76364-cov-16.859781_pt1 | contig 76364 bp, 66 predicted proteins | sample MGYA00580575_ERZ772883 | MGnify/ENA primary metagenome ERZ772883 (study PRJEB29015, sample SAMEA2737666) | human gut metagenome | biome: human gut; feature: human-associated habitat; material: faeces | place: China | collected 2012 ... | reverse complement strand
TGTCATTAGTCCATATCCTGAATAAAAGAAAAATGCTGAAACTGCAATAACTCCTGCTATTGTAAATACTTTAAATAGAATTGTGCCTTTTATATAGATAGATAAGTGGTGTATTATTATCAATATTGCCAATAATCCCTTTATTTTATTACTATTGTGTTTATCCAATACATCATTGTTTGTATTAAAAATAGATTTTCTTTTTATTATTAGGCATATAATTCCTATTAAAAATATTATATCTACTATGTTAATATTAAATATTGCTACATCATTTGGTAATGGATAAATACTGTCTGATTTTATTGTCGGTAACATATATTTTTTCTCCTATTACTACTAATAAATACATATTAAAGTAATCAACAAATTACTATTTTTCTAACTAATTACTAAATTGTAATTTTTTAGTCTATTAACTTTTTAAATGAATTAGCATTTAATATCGTATTAGATATAAATTTTCCTTTATAGAAATTAGCCCAGTTATTAAAAATACAAGGTGCATTTTTTGCTTTTTCTAATGAATCTATTTTTATAAAGTTAATTTTTATATTATTTTCCTTTGCATATTCAGTTAATTCATTTACTTCATATTCTACATAAGGACATTCGTTGCTATAATAAATAGTGAAATCTTGATTATCTATTTTCATAGTTCTTGCATTATCATTAAATTTAGGTGTTTCTCCATCTTCAAATTGCAATGCTAATAATTCATAATCAGCAATACTATCTACTACTTTAAATCCATAGTGTTCAAAAAATTTCTTTTCTCCAATAAAAGGTTTCTTCTTTTTAGAAACTAGAGTACATATACCACTTTTGCCTTTTTCTTTTGAATCGTTTATTGCATATTCTATTAATTCTTTTCCAATTCCTTTTCCTTTAAAACTTCCTGCTACCCATAAGCAATAAATATATTCATAATTTTTACCACTAATAGGAATCCAAGCTGTTTCTATTGGCTCATATTCAATAAATATTTTTCCTCTTGCATTTAATTTTCTAAAAACATGACCATCTTTTAATTTGCTTTTTATCCATTCCTTTTTACTATCAACACCGGCTTGATGTTTTTTATCTCCTATTGCACAACATATATGCTCCTCATCAATGTTTTCTAATGTCAAATTTATATATTCGTTCATTTATTTAATCCTCCCTACAAATTACTATTTATAAAAACAAGTAGTAATTATAACTTCAAAAAAATACTTACAATTTTATATATTCTAATCTTTAAACCATTTTACTAAAAATGGCTTAATTAATTCGTAAATAAATATTGCCATAAAGTTTATTAAGAATACTATTAATATCAAACTAATATCTATTGATGTTATACTTATTAATTTACCAATAGGTGTAACAAACACTATGAGTTCAATTAAAAGTATTAATAGTAATCCGTAGTTCATTGCTTTATTAGAAAATAATCCCTGTTTAACAACTGACTCTTTCAAGTTTCTACAAGATATAGAATAAACTATCTCCTGTACTACCATTGAAAGAAGTGCTAAAGACATAGCTGTTTCTTGACCATACATTTTTAAACTAATAAAGTAAGTGAGAACTACAAATATAGTTTCAATGATAGCTGAAGATCCAATGCAAGATTTTATAAATGGTGTAAATAATGGTTTATTTAATCCTCTTGGCTTTTTATTCATTATGCCATCTTCACTCTTTTCAAAAGATAAACATATACTAGGAATAGAATCAGTTACCAAATCAATAAATAAAATATAAATTGGTAATAAGATTGTTGTTTTAGTAAATAGTCCTATTACAATAGTAAATATTTCAGCAAAATTACTTGATAATGAAAATACTATATTATTTCTTATATTATTATATATTCTTCTTCCCTCTTCAACTGCTACAACTATTGTTGAAAAAGAATCGTCCATCAAGACTATGTCTGATGCTGATTTTGTAACATCAGTACCAGTAATACCCATTCCTACACCAACATGAGCATCTTTAATAGCAGGAGCATCATTTACTCCATCACCAGTCATTGCAACAATTTTTCCACTATTTTGAAGTGTATATACAATTCTTTCTTTATGAGTTGGATTAACTCTTGCATACACAGAATATCTTTTAACAATATTTTTTAGTTCTTTATCATTATATTTATCAAGTTCACTTCCAAGTATTGCTTCATCATCATTACTTATAATTCCAACATCTTTAGCAATAGCGGTTGCTGTATCTATAGAGTCCCCAGTAATCATTATTGGTCTAATACCAGCATTTTTACATAAAAGTACACTTTTCTTGACACTTTCTCTTGGTGGATCTATTATTCCTAAAATACCAGCAAAAAATAAATTGTTTTCTTCTTTTTCTAATTCTTTGATATCTTTCGGTATATAGTTAATTTTTTTATAAGCAAATCCTAAAGTCCTTAAAGCATTTTTTGAAAAAATCTTAACCTTATCTAAAGCATCTTGCTTTTCAGTTATAGACAAATTCATCTTCTCAATTAAAGAGTCCATACTACCCTTACATAAAATATATATATCATTATCAATTTTATTTAAAGTAGTAAACATCTTTCTATCACTATCAAAGGGTATATCTAATATTCTCTCACATTTTTTTCTTAATTTAAGGGGATTAATTTTTTTATCGAATAGATAATCATATAAACAAGTTTCAGTAGGATCTCCAACATATTTGTTTTTATAAATAAGAGCATCGTTACAAAGAGCACATATATAATTAAGCATATTCTCATCCAATACATATTCTTCTTTAACAGTCATCTTATTTTGTGTTATAGTACCAGTCTTATCAGAACAAATAATATCAATTGCTCCAAGTGTCTCTACTGCTTGCATTTGTTTTACTACTGTTTTCTTCTTTGCTAAATTAGATATTCCAACAGATAATGTTATTGTAATTACAGTTGGAAGTCCTTCAGGTATAGCAGCTACTGCAAGTGATGAACATAGCATTATAATTTCAAGGATCGTATATTTATTAATTAAAGCTAAAATAAATATAAATATTAAAATAATAAATACTATAAATGTAATTTTTTTAGAAAGTTCTTTTATTTTTAATTGTAATGGTGTTTCTATTCTATCAATTTCATTTAGTGATAATGCAATCTTACCTATCTCAGTATTTTTTCCTGTACTTACAACTATCCCAGTACATTTCCCATTAGTAATACTTGTTCCTAAAAAAAGCATATTTTTTTGTTCTTGAAGAATTAAGTTTTCTTTTAAAATATCAGCAGTTTTTTGTACTGGAACACTTTCTCCAGTTAATGCTGATTCATCAACTTTTAAATTTTCACATAAAAATATTCTAATATCAGCAGGAACAGTTTCTCCGGATTCTAAATATATTATATCTCCTGGGACTAATTCTTTAGTGTTTATTACTATTATTTTATCATCTCTTTTAACTTTACAAGTACTAGTTTCATATTTTTTTAAATCTTTTAATATTAAAGTGGCTTTTTCTTCTTGAATAAATCCAACAATAGCATTTATAAAAACTACAAAAAGTATGACAATAGTATCAGTATATTCATGAGAATAAAAATATCCATAAAAATATAAAAGTAATGCAACAATTAATAATATGATAATCATAGTATCATTAAATTGCTTTAAAAACCTTACAACCCATGGCGTTTTCTTTTTGTTTAGAATGATATTTTGTCCAAAATCATTTAATCTTTTCTTAGCTTCTTTACTATCTAATCCACGGGTATTACTATTTAAAATTTTAAATATTTCTTCTTCTCTTTTTGAATACACTTTTTCCTCATCTCCATTTTACTATTTTTTTAACTTCTAACATCTTTAAATTTTAAGTATTGTCTTCAACATATATCATAATTTGATTATATAAAATAGCATAAACCAGTATAGATAATATTCCTACAATTATTACAATAATATATATTTCAACATTTTAAAGTTTAAAGATAAGCCAACTTATAAAAGAAAAAATTATTTTACATATAAGTTCTTTTTTTCTTATAAAATATCTCACTATTATTTAAGAATGCTTATCATTTTCATTGCTACAAAAATATATATAAGCTAAATATAATATGTTTCATATTACAATTAATAATGTTCATGTTTTTAACTTTTTCATAAAAATACCTTAATTTTTAGTCATGTTAAATTAATCATTTTCAGTTTAACATTTCCATATGTAATTATAGCATGTATACTTTAAGATGTAAATTTTATTACTAACTCCAAACAGCCAAGTTTTATCCAAAATTGTATAACTATAATCTAATACATAATTTTAATTTGCATCTACTTTTCTTTATTTATATGATCTTATAGACAAATATGGTACAGTTCTTACATATTTTAAACTTAAATCTGCAAATAGCCCATGGTATTCACCAATTTAAATACATTTTCTAAATAATATTTATTTTTTAAAATAATAAAATGGGCTACTATAATTTTTTAAAGTAGCCCATTATAAATTAACATTTTCCACCATTATCCTCAAAATATGATTCAATATATTTTACTAAGGCTTTAGCTTTGTTAAAGTTTTTATCCTTAACAATACTTATAATATAATCACTACCGCTTGCATCAACAATACTATCATCTTTATCATATTCTATTAGATAAGAATATTTTTCATCATTAAGTTGACAATTAAGAAGTACAGTTTGATTTTCTTTTATAGTCATTGAATCTTTTTTAGAACCAAACATAATATTTAAGAAAATAATAATAGCAAAACCAATAATAAAAATTATTCCCAATACTTTTAGTATTTTAATTATTAATCCAGCAAGCTTTTCAGTATTGGTTACTTTTTCCTCTAAAACATGTTTAATATCATTATTTAAAAGTTCATCAATACTAACATTTAATGCTTTAGATAATAATTTTAACTGTTCAGGATTTGGAGAAGTTTCGCCAAGCTCCCAATTTGATATTGTTTGTCTAGTAACATTAACTTTTTCTGCTAATTGTTCCTGTGAAAGTTTGCAATCTTTTCTTAATTTTAAAATATTATCTCCCAACTTCACTTTTATTCCTCCTTTCACTAACAATTATATATAAAGTAATATTTGCATTCTACCAAAAGTCTTTGGAACTTTGTCAAAGAGTTTTAACATTTATTAAACATTTTAGTTTTATAATTAATATCACTATTATGTTTCTTTAGTCTTAAAAATCTAAATATTATATAAAATAGCCCTAATAATAAAGTTCTAATAATTTTTAAAATTATAATTATCTTATTATAGTACCAGTTTACTCTTATAAAGATAATTCATTTTTAGTTTTTGTTAATACTATTTTTTTTATAAAATTCAAATAATTTTTAATGACAATTTCACTACAATTTACATATTTACAAATACACTTAGGGCTATTTAAAAATTCTATATTTTTTATTAACACGTTCCATCAACATTATATATCACATTCAAATATTTTTACAATAATATTTTTAAATTATTTATACAAAACTTTACAATCATTTTACATTTCTCAGTGTCCTTTTACAACCATTATTATGTAAACTATAATACGCAAGTTTATTTAAACTACCACACATAATATTATTATTAAGTAAATATTTTAGTTCTTCTTCACTAAAAAGACCATACGCTAAATTTTCATTTGGATTTACATCAAATGCTTTAACACAGTTTTTCATTCGTACAATACAGCAAACCGAGTTATCTATACCTACAGAATAATATGAATTATCAAGTAGTGTTATATTATCTGAAACATATCCAGTTTCCTCTTTTAACTCTCTTTTAGCAGCTTCAATAACATCTTCCCCATCCTCAATATAACCCGAAGGAAACTCTGCTATTATTTTATCATTAATTCTAGTTTGAAATGTCAATATGTAATTGCCATTACTATCTGTAGCAACAATTATAACTGAATCTTTACCACCATTTTTAACTATTTTTTCTCTTGTGATAGTTTTATTATTAGGAAGGCTATAAACCTCTTTTATAAGATTAATAAAATCACCACTATATAATATTTCCTCTTTAGTAAGTTTTCCTTTAACCTTTTCATAAATATTAGTTATTTTTTCTAACAACATTTTTTCTTTGTACTCTGGGCTTCTTAAATAATTTAACTCATTTACTCTAATCATTGTACTATTAGCACAGTCCTCTAAAGTTTTATTATTTTCATTTAATAATTCTTCCCTAAAAATAGTTCTTACTTCAAGTTCATCAACGCATGAAGTAACTCTTATAATAATTTTACCTTTTTCAAAATCATATATTTTCTTTATTGAAATTTCTTTTTTATCTCCATAAACTAAATTTATATAAATTCCGGTAGTATAATCAACTAAATTCGAATCACTAGGTAATAAACATTCGTCAGAGTGATCATCATAATATAAAAATATATAAATTGGCTTTTCAAATAGTTCTTGCTTATTAAATAAATAATCAAAATCTGTATAACGATATTTAGTATAATTTCCATTAATAATATTCTTAACTGTTAATATATAACTATTAGTATCTAAATTAATATTATATCTTTTTAAAACTAAATATTTATATTTATCAAATGTATCTCCTACCTTATTAAAAAAGTCGTCTTTTAATTTAATTTCAATAAGTACTTTGTCCATATTTTTTTCTTTACTTTCATATAAAATATCAGAAAGCAATTTATAGAATCTAGCATTTTCATTTTCATAAAATTTTAACTTTCGATAAATATTTAATTTCTCCTCTTGGGAAAAAGTTTTTTGATAACCTAGTTTTGCTATATTATCAAGATACTCTAGTTCCTCACTTTTAAGTTTAATAAACTCTTTTTTTAACTTTTCAATATCCATAAAAATTTCTCCTTTTCAATAATATTTTATTCCTTATTTATTGATAAGTAAAATATATTTATGTTATAGTATATATAAGGAGGAGTTATAATGAATATTGACCTAGAATTATATAAAGTATTTTATGTTGTTGCTAAAAATAAACATATGACTAAAGCAAGTGAAGAACTTCATATATCACAACCAGCAATATCACAATCAATAAAAAAACTTGAAAACCAACTCGGTGGAACACTTTTCTTAAGAAGTAATAAAGGAATGCAGCTTACTAATGAAGGAAAAATGTTTTATGAATATGTTAAAGGAGCTTTAGAACTTATCAGTAATGCTGAAAATGAGTTTACCTCTTTTAAAGATTTATCTAAAGGTGAAATTAAAATTGGCTGTTCAACAACACTCACAAAAATAATTTTATTAGATGTAATAAAAAGATTTCATCAAGACTACCCTAACATTTCAATAAACATTACCAATGATTTAACAAGTAATTTAATTAACGATTTAAAATTAGGAAAGCTAGATTTTGTAATATTTAATGAAAGTAATATCAAAGAAACAAACCTATATTTAGAAAAAATAACCGAGCTAAAACAAGGATTCATTTATAATCCAGACTATTTCAAAGATGATATAAATAATTTTGAAGATTTAAATAATTACCCTCTTATATTGCAAAAAGAAAGCTCTAACAGTAGGAAACTATTAAATAGTATTGCTTCAAAAAATAATACTATTTTAATACCTAAAATGGAAGTTGTAAGTCAAGAACTAGTTACAGAATTTACTAATATTGGACTAGGCATTGGTTTTACAATAATTGACTTAGTAAAAAAAAATTTCAACAATTTAAAAGAATTAAAAATTAACAAAGATATTCCAAAAATAAATGTTTATTTAGGTACTAACAAATCAATCTTACCTACTTTCGCAAGTTCTACTTTTATAAAATATTTAAAAAGATGATCAAAAAATCATCTTTTACTTATCTCTCTAATATATTTAGGCCTATCTATTTTGGATGTTAACATTCTTACTTCGTTTAACATAGTTATTTCAAAACCAACATATTCACTTAATTTTCTTTTTAATTCATTAAGAAGTTCTAAAGCATTTGCATCTTTTGAATCATATAAATCTCTTAAAAAAGAATTACTATTTACAAAGTTATTAAATAGATTATCCACTAAAAAGTATTTTAACTCTAAATTAAATCCTTCAGAGTTTTCTTTTAATGTTACATTTCTTTTTGAATATTCCATTGTATCTATTACATTAATCTTACCTTTTGAATATAAAATATTATACATAATATCATAAATCTTTATATCATTATTTGTTAATAATTCAATATCTTTATAACTTTTATTTATAGCCTTTGCAAATGAGTTTAAATTTACATATAATGGATTTATTTCATATAAACTTTTTGACTTAACGAACTTCATAGTATAACCTATAACAAAGCTTTTATATTCTATAGTTTCTATCGGCCATATAAAAGTTGAGTTAGTTATATTACTAAACTGGGTTAAATCTTCGAATATACCATAATCATAATCATTATCAAAAAATATGTGGAATACTTTTAAAACTTGATTAGTTTTAGGATCATAATAACAAGCTCCTTGTGAACCAACACCTAAAAATCTAAGACTATTTAAATAATTCAAAAAATTATCTTTATTAGTTATTTTCATATCACAAAACTCCCCTTAAGTACGATAATTATATCATTTTTAAGGGGTTGTGTCAAATTAGTGTAAAGTAGAGATTATATAAATTATTTAATATTCTAATTTTTATTAATTTCATTGATTATAGATTCTCCATGTGTTTTTATTTTAACTGGACTCAATATATTTAATTTTTTAAGTTCATCAATTGATGATGGCTTTAATTCCAATAATTTTTCTAGTTCAACATTTGTAAATACATAATATGCGGGTATTTTCATTTGTGATGCTCTTGTTTTTCTTAACTCCACTAGTCTTTCTTTCAAATTATCTAAATTATCATTTTTACAAAATTTATCTTTATAGTACTTGTAATAATCAATATTTTCATTAATACATAAATTTGCATAATTTTGAGCAAATAATTCCATATTCTTTTTTGAAGAATAACTATCATCACTTCTTATATGACTTAAATCATATTGTATTTTTCTTACTAATGCATCTGCTCTTAAAACTTTAGATTTAATATCTTTAGGTGCTTTACTTGTATTTAAAATAGTTTCTTGATTTGCTACTACCACTAATACTTTTCGATAATAGTCAAAATTTTTTGAACCAAATAATTTAACTAATCCTGAAGCTTTACTTTCCCATATTTTTCTTATCACTTCTCTTTGTGCTTCAACCTGTCTAAGTGGTGAGTACATTCCCTTTTTAATTTTCTTTCCATTAAAAGTATATTCTCTAATAAAGTCACCATTTTCATTTACAAAATTTCACATAATTTTATTTTTTAATACCATATAAAATAACTTAGAACTAAAACTTATTATTTATATTATTTCTATAATCTAGAGTTTTAATACCATTTAAGATGACATAGAACTAAAACCATTATTGTCTAAATATTTTTGATAGAAGTTTTAATACCATTTAAGATGACATAGAACTAAAACATTATGTGATTATATATGATCTTATATGATGTTTTAATACCATTTAAGATGACATAGAACTAAAACTTGCCAAACTCTAGAGCCTCCACTTTGTCTGTTTTAATACCATTTAAGATGACATAGAACTAAAACATTCTAGTTACTTCTAAATCGTGTGTTAAGGTTTTAATACCATTTAAGATGACATAGAACTAAAACCTTCCACCACTATATGTTTTAATTTTTTTAGTTTTAATACCATTTAAGATGACATAGAACTAAAACCTGAAGTAATAAAATCTGCTACAATTGAACGTTTTAATACCATTTAAGATGACATAGAACTAAAACGCTGTCGCCCCTTGATTACCCACCGGCAAGGTTTTAATACCATTTAAGATGACATAGAACTAAAACAAATATCTGACAAATACCATAAAAAGCACTTGTTTTAATACCATTTAAGATGACATAGAACTAAAACTAATTCTTTGGGATGAAATTACTATGGACGGTTTTAATACCATTTAAGATGACATAGAACTAAAACAAGAAGATTTAGAAAAGTATAAATTTTCAAGTTTTAATACCATTTAAGATGACATAGAACTAAAACATCTTATTGTATGATGATACTACATCTTATGTTTTAATACCATTTAAGATGACATAGAACTAAAACGTAAGACTACTAATCAATCTTATAATGGTGTTTTAATACCATTTAAGATGACATAGAACTAAAACAAAGTAGAAATAAACTTATAAATATTATCAGTTTTAATACCATTTAAGATGACATAGAACTAAAACGTAAAACTTCTGCTCAATCGTATAATGGTAGTTTTAATACCATTTAAGATGACATAGAACTAAAACCCTTCTTTTATCTAATTCATATTGTAATTCGTTTTAATACCATTTAAGATGACATAGAACTAAAACCTGTGGCAAGCACTAATACTTGGCCTCCTTGTTTTAATACCATTTAAGATGACATAGAACTAAAACTGTATACTCTTCCATTTCTAACAAGTAATGGTTTTAATACCATTTAAGATGACATAGAACTAAAACTTATGGTCTATATGGTGTACATCATAGCCTGTTTTAATACCATTTAAGATGACATAGAACTAAAACCCTTTATTCAATAAATGGACTATCTAATATGTTTTAATACCATTTAAGATGACATAGAACTAAAACCTCTAGTTTTGGGGGGTACTTGTTACCCCCGTTTTAATACCATTTAAGATGACATAGAACTAAAACTAATATAATTTAATTCGTAGCAAGTATTAGTTTTAATACCATTTAAGATGACATAGAACTAAAACTAACTGTTGTATACATAAGTTTCCCATTGTGTTTTAATACCATTTAAGATGACATAGAACTAAAACCTCAAATTTTAGTTCTAAGTATCATAGAGTAATACTTTTCATCTTAAATGAAAATTCTATATCACATTTTATTTTACCACAAATTCGACCAAATTGTTATCGACAATTAATTTTTTTTCAAAATCATGACTACAGCCATAACATTGAGAATCAATCAAAATAATGTTTACATTATTATAAATTGAATATTTATATAGTTCTTTTAATTCATTATCATCTAGATATTGTTTTAGATTAACAAATACTATAAATTTACTAGATTTCAAAGATCTTTCAAGTTCAATAATAGAAAATAAATTTTCAATTATTGAATTTTTATAATTTATTTTTAATTTCAAAAGTTTTGTAAGGGATTCAATAGTTACATCATTATTTACCATAATTGGTAAATCAACTGTTGAAATAACACTATTATACTTTTGAATTAATTTTTTATATAATAGTAATAAAGATTTATCAGAATTACCTTTTAAGTTTTCATTAATAAGTTTATTAATTGAAAGCATATATCTTGAAAAATCAATATTAAAATAATCACTTATAACATTAACTTTATTTATAATACTAACTTCTTTATCATCAATAAATGTTTTAATTTCCTCGATAACATTACCATTACATATTTGATTTAAATCATTAATTAATCGAAAAAATATTTTCTTATTTTCTATTTCAAGAACATTAATATTTTCATTATTAATTTCAATATTATTTTCTAAATATGAAACTGTTATTTTCATAATACAACTAACCTACTTTCATCATTTATTATTTTATTAGTTGATGAACCAATAATATACTCAATCTGAGAATACTGTTTTTCTGTAATAGTTAGCATTTGAATAATTCCTTTATTTGGTGCAGATTTTTTAATTCTATTATAAAGAAAATTTGCTTGTTGTGAATTTAAAACTATTTTTGAATAAACTGATTCTTGCATCATTAAAAAACCCTCATTTAGCAAAAATTTTCTAAATCTTAAATAATTTCTCTTATCCTTTGCATATATATTAGGTAAATCAAAAAATACTATTGCTCTCATAACTCTATTCTTCTCCATAAATGAAAGCCTCATAATTTTTAATGTTTTCAATAGAATCTATTGTTTTTTTTACATATAATTTTATTATATCTTTTAAAGTGTACATCTTATTTTGATATTTATAAGTATGATTAAATACATTGACAATATCCAATTTATAACTACTATCAAGTTTTCTTTCCTTGTTATAGTAAACAAAATTATCTATAATTACTCTAAAAGGTTCCATCAAATCGCAACTCAAATTAAACTGATTAAATTCGTTTGTATGGTTGATACCTAACTCAGTTAAAAAACCATTCGCTTTAACCTCTTTATTAATTGTAGATAGTAAAATTGCATATCCATAATTTAATGCAGCATTCGTTTCTTGTTCTGAATGTCTAATAAAATCATTACCAAATAAAGCATTAAAATATACTTTTGCGGCATGACCCTCTCTATTAGTAATGTCTCCTATTTCAACATCATTCGCATAATTTAATAACATTTCATATTTATCATCATCAACTTTTCTTAATAACATAGCTTGATTTATTATTTTATTTTTAATTATTTCTCTCCAAAGACTATCTTTGTCAGGCTGTTTCCAACTAATCTGTTTTTTTATTTGTTTACTTGAATTATGCCTTGAATAAAAACTTGCAAGTTCTCCGAAAGGGTTATGTTTTTCATCACAAAATATAATATTAATTTTATTTAATGATAGTTCCTTTAATAAGTAACAGGTTACTACCGAAGTAGGATTATCAATAATTATAGTGTCAATTTCAGAAAGATGAATATATTTTTCATCTTCCTCTTGTTTGACTACTAAAAACGAATTTTTATAACTAAGTTTGGATTGTTTGGATATTACAACAGTCCTAAAACTCATTATATTTACTCCATATACCTGTATATGAGTTGCTTTTTACTTTAACGTTTTCTATAATTCTTCCATTCTTTTTCCCAAACGCAGTAGAAAATTTATCATTTAAAAATTTAAAGTTAGCATTTGCGCTATTACATTTTAAAAGTTTTAATAATTCAATAATAATTTTTTCTTTATTTTCTGTTGAATTTATATCTAAACTATCATAACTAATCATAGACTTCAATTCAGAAACTAAATTATTATAAAGAACATATTCTTTTTCAATTTTATCTACAATATATTTTATTATTTCATTTAAATTATTATCATAATTATCAATTTCAGCTTTATAATTATTAAATAACTTATTAAGCGTATATTTATGTTTGATAAAAAAATCTTTATCAAATTTAAATTCTTTAGCATTAACAACTTCAACCTTATCTGATGCACCAACTAAATAACATATTTGACCGTTCCAATCTAACAAACTGTAAAAAGGTATTGGCCTTGATATTTTCAAAATATCCTTATTATTCTTAAGATTTAACAAATTAACTAAATATTCATTAATTTTCGTTTCATCTTTTTTCGATGTGCTTAAAACATAAATTGGCATTCCAACAATTTTCTTTGTTTCTTTACCCTTATTTAAATAAGTTACCATTATAGCATACGCTGGATTTAAACTTGTATATGATCCGTATAATTTCGTAGGAAGATTTTCTTTTAAAGATACACCTTTACTTCCTTTTCTCTGTTTAGTTTGATTATAAAATTCTCCGGATTTATATTCAACCTTCTTACTTATCAAAATATCATTAGAATACAACGCATTTTCAATATTTTTATTAAATATTTTTGAATCAAACTCTTTTGTTATTACTTCACCTGTTTTTTCATCAACTTGCATTGGGATTATATCATTTATTAAATAATTCATTTTATCATCTAAACTATTTATTACATATCCATATTTTAAAGATTTATAATCTTTATTTGCAATCAAATCCTTATTTAATTCCCTAACCATATCAAAATCAATATTTTTTCTTAAGTATTTTTCTTTATATTCTCCTAAAACTGCAGCAAGATATGCATCATGTGCATGATGATAGTCATTAATATCTCTAAATTTATATAATTCAAATTTTTCTCTATAATTATGCGATAAGTTTGCTTTTAAATAAATTACTTTTGAATTTTCATATAAATTTGCCAATATATTTGCAACGTGTTTAGTAATTTGTCTTGTTTCTACAATTTGTCTATTGATAAATCCTTCTATATCTTTTGAATTAAATTCTTTTCTTATCAAGTTATAATATTTTTTATTTGATATAAGACCAATGCTCTTTAAACGTGACCACCATTTTCTATTTGTATCGGTTTTATAATTAGAAGGTAAAACAAAACTTGCAGCTTTATTTTGATTTTCTTTCTTTAAAACTAATGCTTTATTATCTATAGAATCATCTTTTATTAATGTTCTAGGAATAATATGATCAACTTCATAATCACTTAAATTCTCTATTTTTAATGGAGTCATTGAATATAAACTCTTTCCCTCTTGAATAAAATACAAAAATAGTTTTTCAGAATCAATTTTTTCTTGATTTTTTAATTCTTTATTTAAATCATTATAGTTATCAATTTTATTTTTATACTCTTTATATAAACTTTCAAGATATTTTTTTCTATCAGGTTTTCTTTCTTTTTTATCTTCATTTCTTGCCATTTCTATAGATATGTACTCTGGATCATATCCTATATAATTTGTAATTTCATCCACTATTTTAAGGGCTTGATATATACCCCTTTTTGTTGCTGGAGAAGTAACCAAATCTCTAACCAAATCATAATTAACTTTTTTAGTTATTTGTTCACCATTAATTTTATCAATTAGCTCTAAAAACTTATATTTTTTATTGTTAAGAATTTGCATAAAATTTTCTTTTGTTTCAATTATCAAATCCATAATTGACTTTGAAGTATTTGTTTCTTTATCAAAATATAAAACACCAGTTAATAATTTTCTTGATAGACTACTCCATCCAGTATATTTTGTTTTTAACAATTTATTAACTTTTTCTTCATTTAAATCAGGATATTCTCTATTAAGTTTAACTTTAAGAATATTTTTATCTTCAAAAATAGTAATCCATTCAATTATTTTTTCGGCATCATTTAGAGTATAATTTGTATTTTCAAATACCCCATCTATTCCAAAAAAATCGACATAACTTTTCATACTATTAGCAAATTTTTCATCAGCTGAATAACCCTTTACTAAAATATCATCGCCATAAATATCAGTAACTTTATTAGCGTATAAGTATTCTTTGAATTTTTTATCAGTTATTGTTCCAGATGTATTTAAAAATAAATCATTATAAATTTGTTCTTGTAATTCTTTAGAAAGAGGATTGTCATTAATCTTAATTTGTTTTAATTCATTTAATACTTTAAATTTTGAATATAAAATTGAATTTGCAGGTATAGCCTTTTCATTAAGTAGATATGTACAACTAGAAATCATTTTCTTAATAAACTCTTCTGCAGAGGCTTCTTTATCAACAACCTCATCAAAATTATATGGAGTTATTCTTATGCTTTCTTGACCACTTTTTCTTATCATCCAAGCGAAATTACTTTTTTCTGTTGTAGTTAAAGGCCCTACATAATAAGGAATCCTAAATTCAAGTAATTGCACCAATTTATTAGTACCATTATATTCATCACCTAAAAAAGGATAATATTTCTTTTGATTTTCAATTATCTTTACCAATTCATTCTTATTTAACTGATATGGAAATTTACCATTTTCTACAGATGTTAATCTTGGTAAAAAATCACCATTTTCTAATCTCATAAGTATTTCTTCATTATATTTTTTTATTAAGTAACTATCAACATTATTCCAATTTACACTATCAAATAATTTTTTTAGTTCTTTTTGAAAATCATCATATGTAATACCATTTGTTATATATCTATCATATAAACAATAATTTTCTTTTTTAGCATTATTTTTTGTTCTAAATAATTTATCATATAAGCTTTCTTTTTTACCACCTATTGTTCTATCTACATTAAAAACTTGTTTTAAAAATTTTAAATCCTCTTTATGCTTATCATAATATCCAATCATTAAATTAGATAAACTCGGTGTTTTACTTTCTTTAAATATCTTTTTTAAATAAACAATATCATATAAATTTTTTAATGCCTCCAAAAGTTCTATTCTATCGCCAAGTATTTTTTCATACTCATCGTACTTATCATCATATTCAGTAGTAGAAAATGATAGTTCAATCTTTGCAGAATCTATATCAAATAAAAACATTTTTATAAAATTAAATTTATTACCATTTATCATTTTAATAAATTCATTAGTAAATTCCTTTGGCATAAAATTAAAGTAACTTGTAAGTTCAACCTTTTTATCATTCTTTGAATCTAATAATAGTATTTTTTCTAAATCTTTAAAATCTCTATTTTCATCTATATCAAATTCTTGACAATAATCACAAATTAAAGATACAACATTATGAAAAGATTCCTCGATATTTAAACTTTCTGTATTAAACTCACCTTGCACTAAAAAACTTCCACGATATTTTATAATATGATGAATTGCAAGATATACAAGTCTAATATCAAATTTCTTATCTTCATTAATTAAAGCATTTCTTAAATGATATATTGTTGGATAGTTTTTTTGATAAGAATTAAAGAAATCCTTTTCTTCCTTATTTAGTTCTATAGTTTTATTAACTTTATCATTCTTATTATAAAAAGATTCTTTCATTATTTGATAAAAATTAGGATCAACTTTATTTATTTCATTTTGAAATTCCTCTTGTAAAAGTTTTATTCTATATCTTCTTCGATCATATCTTCTTCTAGTACTTCTAAAATTTCTTCTTGAAGAAGCAGAAACAGCTTCATCAAATAGTCTAACACCCCATAGTTTCTTGTTACCTTTTCTTAAAACTTTTTGCTTTTCAGATTCGACAACTGCCCATCCTACAGAATTTGTTCCAATATCTAATCCAATATTATATTTTTTCATATTGACATACCTCCTTTTAATATGATAATATTTAATTGTCTTAATACCATTTAAGATGACATAGAGAGTTAAAATAAAGGATTACCTAATTACTCATTATGTGATGAGAGGCTGCTTAGGCTGGCCTTTTTTTATGTCTTCTATTCACAATTTAATTGTACTAAATAATTAACTTTATGTCTACTTAATTTATTTGAATTATTAAAAAATTATTTTATTTAATTTATATTTTTATAAAGTAAATAAAAAGTACTATTTTGTTTAGTACTCTTTAATTTTTAACCATATTACTTTTCATTATTCCATATATTTCTGATATAAACTCACTATCTTTTTTTAAGTTTTTATCACATAATAAATAAACATGATTTTTAGTTCTTGTAAGAGCAACATAAAATAATCTTCTTTCTTCAGCAAAAGGAATACCTTCATCAATAACTTCATTTCGATACAATTTTTCTATCCAAGTCATACCTGTTTTAACAGATGGAAATGAAGTATTTAATCCAATAATAATTACATCATCAAAAGTAAGACCTTTAGATTTATGCATAGTCATTGCTTCAATATCTATATCTTCATAATTTTTAAATACTAAACTAGATTCTATTCCATCAAAGAAACTTTCATCATTATATAAATTATCTATAATCCTATTTGTTCTACCTAATATTAAAATTCTATGATCTGGATTATCACCATATATCTCTAAAATAGTATTTTTAAGTAAATTAATTTCCTCTTTATCAGATTTAGTTCCATCAAAAGTCTTAATAATAATTGGTTTATCTATATGTTTATCAGATACTAAGTCTTTTTTTATTTGACTATTATTTTTCATAACAAACTGTCCAGATAAGTTGATAAGTTCTTGACTATTTCTATACGTCTTATTAATTTTAAATAGTTTTGCTCCCTTAAAATAGTTAGTAAAATTATAAATATACTCTATTCTTGAGCCACTAAAGGAGTAAATACTTTGCCAATCATCTCCAACTGCGAATACTTTAGCATCATTTCTTTTAGCGGTCTTCATAGTAAGTTCATACTTAATATTAGATATATCTTGATATTCATCAATAATTATATAGTCAAATAATAAATGAGTTTCACTTGTTAATTTTTCAATATACTTAACTGCATAGTATAATAAATCATCAAAATCAAAGTAATAATATTCTCCACCATAAAGCTTATTTGAATAATAATTATAAAAGTCTAAGAAGTATTTTGCCTCAATCATAACATTTTGTTTTTCTTCACCTTTTAAAGTCATAATATATTTTTTTATAACTGTTTTATCCTCTCTATAAGCAGATGATTTTAAATATTTAATACTTGAGTACATAAAATATTCAAATGGATATACTTGTGAAAGTGGATTTAAACGAAGAATATGTTCATATATTTCTTCATTAGTTCTTTCATTATATTCAACATTTAACTCTCTTAATTTGTTATCTAAAATTCTAACAATATTTGAAAGTGATGTTCTTTCAATTTCAATAAATTTATTATTATGTTCTTTATGGTATTTTTCTTTTTCTAATTTTATTTTATTATAGTTTTCATCCTCTAAACCAAAGTATTCAATATATATTTTTTCACCAGCATAATCAATTGTAAAATCAGGTTTATATATTATATTATTTTCCATTAGTTCTGGATAAGCTTCTTCATAAGAATATGAAAGACCTCTTTTATAAAGAAAGTTTGCTATTACTGCTTCACCAGCTGATTTAACATAGTCTCCATTTATAGATATAATATTTTCATCTTTCTGAAGTTGCCTTTCAATCCATGATTTAATTAAATTTATAGTTCCTACAGTTTTGGCTTCATTAAGTTTAACACTTACATAGTATTCTATAAGCTCATCATAAGTATTAAATTTTTGATAGTTGTCAATAAAGAATTTGCTAAATACAAAATTTTTCATTTGTTTAACAGTATCAAAATTATTAATTATTTCAGTAATTTTATTTTTATCTAAATATAAGTTTTTAAAGTACTCTAAAAAAATTTCTCTTTTTTTATTTCTATCAAGTATAACGCATTTTCGATTATTAAATATTTCTCTAATGTATTCATAACCAAGTGAATGAAATGTTGTAACGTGTGCTGGGATATTAAAATCTAAGCAAATTCTTTTATCTAGTTCTTCAGTAGCTTTTCTTGTATAACTTAATACTAAAATTTTTTCTGGTAAAATATTTTTCTTTTCCACTAAATATTTTACTTTTGATGCCATAGTGGTAGTTTTACCTGTACCTGCTCCAGCAATAATAAGACTATATTTTTCATCACTTAATATGGCTTTACACTGCTCTTTATCAAGTTTTATATTAGGATCAATATCTTTATAGAAATTATCAAAGTAATCTTTATTTAATAAATACTCTTTTTCTAATACAATGTCATTATAAGTATCAATATTAAAGTTAGAGGGCACAGCATCACTATAATTTGCTAATACATTTAAATATAAATCATTTGAAATATATTCATAATTATTATATTTTTTTATAAACTCCTCTTTCACACTGCCACCTACTATAATAGTATTATAACAAAAATCAATTATTTTTTATAGTGAGTTTTGTTTAGTTTAAATTTTTTGCAAGTGTTTTATGGTATTATATTAAAAAAAATAGGATATTACTCCTATCTAATAAATTATATAGCAAATGCTAACCAAGGAATTATTAACATTAAACTTATTAATAAACACACTTTATAATCTTTTTTAAATAAGTTAATTGTATCTAATGAAGAAAGTATTGAAATAATAACTAATATCATTTGAACTACAGTTATTATAGCGGATATTATATGTGAATCATTAAAACCCTCGATGCAAAATATTCCATATATAAAGAATAAAATAATACTAATAATTCTAACTACTTTTTTACTTTTTTCTTCTTTACTTATTAATGATTTACCATTTTTTTCAAAATATTTCTCTTCCATTTTGTTTTTATGTTTTAACTCAATTATTTCTTTTTTGTTTTTAGTTTTAGATTCTAATTTTTCTTTCCAATCATTTTCACGTGCATTTATCCTTTTTCAATAAGGCTTTCTGCATCAGCCTCGACTTCAACTCCAATTTTTTTAAAATTAACTTTCATAAACTATTTCACCTCATTAAATACAATGTTTTTCTCGCAAACTTACATCATACTAATTGTATCACGTATAATGTTAAACATAAAGATTTTATGATAATACCTATGGATGTATCAAAAATCACTTAATAGTTCTAAAGCCCTTTAATATAAACAAAAATGAAAGTTTTAGTTCTCTTCAGGTGGGAAAATTATGGGGTGGTTTTTTGTCATATTTTTCTTGTTTTATCTCTCGCTATTTTTCTCGTAAATAGCCCTATTTTACCTATCTTGCTCTATTTAGTTGTTCTCAATTTGTTCCCAAAAACTGCCATTGCATATTAGTCATTTACCACCTAATATATTTGCTATTATCACTTTATATTTACTTTCGTTTATTTGACAATCTAATGCTTTAGTTAATTCTTTTATATCTTCTTCAACTAAGTCTTTTTTATCTATTAATGTTTCATATACTACTTTTATATTTTCTTGATTTTCGATTATGTATTTATTATTTGTATCGTAATAGAAATACCTTTTAATAAAACTCTTACTATCTTTTACATCATTAATATAGTAAGCAACATTCATTAAATTTACATATGTACATAAATCTATAAAATTCAGATCAAACTTACTTTCCTCATTACCTATTTTTTTATTTAGGAAGTTTAAATACATATATTCTATCACTAACATTATATATTTTAGATTTCCTAACAAATAGTTTTTATACTTAATTGTTTTATTCATGTATGATACAAGCTCTTTTAAACTACAAGGATGGATAATTTTACAAAGGTAATTATATATGTTATTGAAATCTTCTGGTTCAAAATAATCTGTAAATATTGAACTGCAATTTTCTACTAATACTTTACGTAATTCTCCTGGTGATGTACCTAAAGTAATTTTGATTCCTTTCTCATATGAAGTTGCAATTATATAAATAATATTTTCATACAATGTTCTTAAAATTGCAGTAGCATTTAATAAATCTTGTCTATCAATTAAATCATTAACCAATTTAAAATCTGCTTTCACCTTTTCATATGTTGGTTTTGACTTTGTATATTTACTTATCTTTTTAAATTCAAAACAATCAATTTCGTCAATAAAAACATAGTTAGCACAATTTAATAATTTCATACATTTCTTGTAATCATTCATCTTCTTAATAAACAAACTTGTATTAGCCATAATTTCACCTCTTTTATGTATCTATTATACACTAAAAAGCCTGGGTTTTACCAGACTTCTAATTATTAAGATTTAATCTTTCCCTAAAATGGCTTTAATATCATCAATTATATCAAAATTGATTGATTCAACTAACTCGCCTTCGATAGATTTTAACATTATATCTTTCTTTTCTTCTAATCTATTATAAGTTTTTAAATCTATACTATCTTCATCAGGATTAATACTTTTCAAAACCAAATAATAATACTGTGTATATTGATTTTCAGGTAAGCCAAGACGATTAATTCTATCTCTAGATTGCAACATATGTGTTAAATTAAAGCTGTATTCAAAGTATACTGCATCATGACAGGTATCATGTAATGAAACAGACTCAGCTAAAGTATGTGGATTAGTTATCAATACTTTAAATTGTTTTGCTTTAAACTCTTCTATTCTTTTTTCACGCTCTTCTAAATCTGTAGCACCATAAATTATTTTCGCAGATATGCCAGCATTATTTAATTCCTCTTCTATTCTATTTATTGTATCAACAAATATTCCCCAAACAATTACTTGCTTACCTTCAGAAACTAATTTTTTAACAAGTTCTATTCCTTCCCAAAATTTTGAAGTCATATCAAATTTATTTACAAGATTTGTAAATTCCTGATCATAACTATTATCAAACTTGATATTTTCAAAATTCACATATTCATTAGAATCTGTTTCTTCTTCCTCAGAAGTAAATAATTCAGAAATACTATTTAAGTCGATACTTTTTAATAATAATTTTGGATTAGTTGAGGCCTGCAATAATCTTATATACAACTCTAATCCATTATGCGAATACTTTCTTCTTAAATACGAGAAAAGCATTTGCTCATTATTTGTCATTGTAGAAACAACCATCTCATCAGGATTTGGTTCTGGAACATTAAGTTGCTTTTTTGTTGTTCTGCAAAAGAAAGGATATATTAAATCATTAATTTTCATAGTTAATGTATCACTTGGTTTTCTTAAATCAGAAGTAGAAAATTTAAAGAACGTTTTATATTCATCAGTAAATAATATATTTAATTGGTTATATAAATCCAAATAAGAATTTGGAATTGGTGTTCCTGTTAATGCAACTTTATATTTTGCATTTTTACATATATCAAGAGCTGCCGATGACCAGACTCCTCCAACTGCCTTTATCTTATGTATTTCATCAAAAACCAACATTGTTTCACTATTAATTATTTCATTTAATACATCAACGAGTGAAGGTAATAAGTCATAGTTTATTAGAATTAAATTGCAATTTTCACTATCAAATCTTAAAGCACTTATTCTCTCATTTTGTCTTCTATATTTTTTATCTTGAATATTTAATAATTTTAATTCCTTTTTCGTGCCAAAACATTTTACAAATTCATCTTTCCAAGATTTAAATGAGTTTTTTGGGCCAATCATAATTATCTTTTTAACTTTATCTATTCCATTCTTATTTAGATAGGCAAATGCACCGTAGACTATTGATGTCTTTCCTGCGCCTGGCACAGAATAGTTAGCTGATTTTTTCATTTCTTTTATAAAGAACGCATCCCACATTTGCTTTTCTCTTAATTGTCTTTCCATTTCAGAATTTACAATTAAACTAAATTTATTAAATTGATTTATAACAATTGAATCTCTCTTTTTAATTAATTTTCCTAATTCTTTTCTTTTGTCTATTTGAATATTTCTTCCATTTATGTAATCTCTTAAAACTTTTGATACTTTAAATGAATAGTTGTTATAGGCTGCACTTTCGTTATATTTATTAATGATTTTTTCCATTGTAATATAACTGATATCATTTTTAAAATACGTAATTCTGTCTTTTACTTCTACTACATATTTTTTTATAAAATTCTTATAATCATAATCTTTATCAAAATCGTAATTATAATTTAAATTGTTTCTAATAATCATTTTGCCTTCAGCATTTAAATCAGCTATTATGCAATTACTGAAATCTATATCAGCCTCTAAAATAAGTTTCCCATTACTATATTTAGCTATCTCCTGCTTGATTATTTCAGGAATTGTCACAACTTTCATTCCATAAGTCATATCGTTCCACATTTTTTCAAATGTTTCTTTTGCATTTTCTATTTTTTTGTTTTCCAGTTCTTCCTTTTCCCAATTGCAAGAGACTTCAAAACTTTCATGGTTGCTTTCTATTGCAGCAACAGTTTCATTATTAGAGCCTCTAAAAAATAAATAATCTTCATCATTGTAAATAAGACCAAATTTATCATGCAAAATACCAGATTTTGTAAAAGCAATTTTTATATCCACTAATCCTTTTTCTATTAAAAATGATAAGTTAGATAAACGAAGTTTTTCTTCTTCTGTTAATTCTTCATGCTTAAAGTTTTCAACCAAAATATCATTACCTCTATTTGCATAACCCTTTTGCATCAAGTCATAATCTTCATCACTTAATTGTTGAGAAAAGATAAACCTGATTTTGCCATCATTTTCATATATTTTTTCTATTGCAGTTGAATACAAAGCAATTATTTTAGAATCAAAGAAAGCTGATACTCTATCATATCTTTTTGCATTGGACAAAGCTTTTATATAAAAGTCTGATACAAGGTCATTTTCATATGAATTATAATTAGTTTCAAACCTTAAATCAGATAATCTCATTAAATTTTTCCTCTACATTACTTATTTTTTCTTTTAATATTACAAGTTGTTCATTAAATTCTTCTCTATCTTCTCCTCTTAATCTTGAAACAGCACTTGTATCAATTTTAGAAATATCATCATTTATTGATTTTAATAGTTCAATTGGTTTTTTTCTTGCTTCGCCTTTTTTAGCGTTATATAATGCTTCCTCTAAGTTATTACTAATTTTACTTTTTAATTCTTCATCCTCACGAATTTCTTTTCTAATAAAATCAGTATTTATAATTTCGTCAGAATTATTTAATCTAGAATTCAATTCTCTAGAATATTCTTCGTGCTTTTCAAAATATGTATCAAATATCTCATCATTTTCAACGACTTTCTTTCCAAAGTCACGAATGATTCTTGTGATATCGCCACTTTCTTGATTGTTAGTTTTCACAAGCATATTATCATATAAGGCAATTCTAACTTTCTCCCATTTTTCTTCATCTGAACCAATTTTTTTTTTAATATTATAAATTTCATTTAATGGTCCATCTATTTCTAATTCTCTAGCAATATAGAATTGTTCTGGTGCATTAATATATTCAAGAAAATCTTCCATTAATCCTGCTAATTGAACAGACTTTTCAACATCACTTTCTTTTGTATCGATACTTTTTGCATATTCTTTAACATCAAATAATTTATCTTTAATAATATCCCTATAAATACCAACTAATTTTTCGATTGGATTATAATCAACTTTTCCTTCTTGTCCATGTTGTAAAACTAATTCCATTAATTTTATTTCTTTTTCAGATATTTCATTGTTTAATATTACTGCATCAAAATATGCAAATGATTGATCTCCGGTATCTTGGAATAATTTTCTCAAGCAAGTAAATCTTCTATTTCCATCAATTACTCTTCCATCTATAAATACTACTCCAGCTTCTAGCTGTGAAAAGTTTCTTATATTATTCATTGTAGTTACAAATTTTTGTTTATCAGATTTAATAATATATTCTTGAATTTTATCATTATATGCATTTGTATCTAAACTTCTAATACTTCCGTTTTCAGATTCATATTTACTAATCCATGTAGCAATTCTATCGTTCTTATCGTTATAATACAATCTATCTATTGGTATTCTATAAACATCCATATTACGCACTTGTCCTTTGATGTTCATTTTTTTTGTACCAACAATTTCACCTTTCATCATAACGTCTGTTAAATCATTATTATTAATCATTATATACCTCCTCATAATAATTATTTTTATCAGAATAGATTTTTTCTAAAATATCACTGTAAAAAATATCTGTGCTATATAAATATCCTCTTAATTTATCAAAAGGAACACTTATTTGATAGTTAATAGCTATTTCCTTTTCTAAATCTTCTAGACTAATACTTGAGTATTTATTAACCATGTCATACATAAATTCTGTAATGCTTAGTGAATACTTTGAAAAACTATATAACCTATTATTATTTATTCTCAATGTTTTTATATCATCTAAATTAGATATCAAGTCGTCAATAAACGATTCTGACAATCCTATGTTTTCGAAAATAGAACAGTCTATTTCATTAGTTACATTATTAACACTAAAGTAATCTTTGTCATAAAATTTTTCTCTAATCTTGCCTATAAATTGCTCTAAATCTTGCTTTGTAATTCCTAATTGCAATAATTTTTTATCTGTTATAAAAATATTATTTGATAATTTGAAAATCTTTAATTGCTTGCAATAATAATTAATCGCATTATATATAGCACCTATTTTGATAATACTTTCATCTAACTTTATGACTGATTCATTTTCTATTTTATTATCAAAGTAACCATATATCCTTCCATACTCACTTTTAATAACATAACTTCCTCTTAATTTATATCCAAGTTTGTTAAAGTTTCGATTTGTAAGAACCATCTTAGCATCTTCATATCCATTAGATTCTAATATTTCTCTTACTTCATCTAAAGAATATATATCTTTGGTAAGCTTGTTTCGTAAAACACTAATCTCTTCTTCAGAAAGACTCATTGTATCTATATCGAAATATCCATCCTTTATATATGAAGTAAAATTTGTAGTTAGATATGATAACATAGTTGTTTTTTTATGTCCATATTCTTCATATAAAACATCAATAAAATCATTTATTAGTATTGGAGAATACTCTCTAATCTTATCAACAATAAACTCATCTTTATCTCTATATTCTACTAAAAAGTTAGGCATTCGCAGAAAATACACATTATTATCATTATCATCTATTTTAAGTTTTAATATATTATGCAATTCATTTTCATTTCTTATATCTAATTCATTCATCAGTTGTCTATTATTTCTGAATAGATATTCAGTACTATAAAATCCGTCATTCAAAATAATTAACTCTTTTAATTGATCAATAGATTCATCTGATAAACTGTTAAAATCATAATATCTTACTTTATGATTAGCTCCAAAAAATGCATAATCACTTCTTGATAATCTTGCTTCTAAATTACGTGAGTTTAAATTATTTAATTGCAATTCAGGATATTTCTCAATTTCATCATTATAAATATCAGTTAAATCATCAATATCAATCTCATTATTGGCATATTTTACTAAAACTCTCCTAATAAAATCATTGGTATTAGAAATCAAATCACCTTCTGTAGTAATAATAAGCTTATTAATGGCCTTTAGTCTTTCTTTTTGACTATCATCAAAATCAGAATCAGTAAGAATATTAGTTAAATCTTCGTTGCCTTTTATATAACGTTCATTTAAGTAATTGTAAGTAAATTCTTTTTCATTAAATATTTCTATAAATGCTTGTTTTGTCCAATTATATTTTTCAAATACATTCTTATATTTGTCTTCTACCAAATTATCTTCGATTTCATCAAGTTTAATTTTTTTGCAAATTTGTCTGACTCTTTCTCTTGTTAAACCATATCTTTGAGCAATAGCTTCTAAAGTATTTCCATTATATCTTTCTTTAATGATGCTTGCTACTCTTTCATCAAAGTTATTGTTAATATAATCTTCAAAATTTAAGAAATTGTATTCTATCCCGTACACTCCAATTTTAATCTTATTTTCAATTTGTAATTTTGTATAGTCATCTGCAAAATTATCTATTATATAATTAGTAGCTTTTGATAGTATCTGTTTTAATTTAAAAAGTGTAATTGGTTCTTCTTTAGTATTTTCTTTAATGATTTCCTCTAAAATTAGTTTAGTGTTAAGATTATTATTCGATTCTTCAATAACTTTTTCAATTTCACTAATATTACTCTTTAGTTTTAAAGCAATGACATTTCCAACAGAATAATTGTCTTTTAACTCTTCTGGTGACAATTCCTTTATTTTATCAATTGTTAATTCCTTTTTTACTAAATTATCACATGTTGATTTACTTACCCCACAATATAACAATTCATAAATTGATCTTTGATAGTCATTATTATCAATCATTTCTCTGACTGCTGAATACAGTTTTTTCTTTTTAGCATCTTGAATATCTAAATTATCTAATTCTGCAATACCATTTGCGTAAATATTATAAGGTGGTATACGATTATCTGCTAGATTACTAATGATAAATATGGATATTCCATAATCAAATAATTTAAAAATATTATAGTTTTTAATATTGACATTGTGGTTACTATCATCATTTTGACCAACATTATCATTATTTAGATGACCATTATCGCCTGATTGTTCATCGTTTTCCGTTAATTTTTTATAAATAAATTCCTTATTCATCATAAAGCAAACTTTTGTCTTGTCGTTATCAAAAAATGTATCATATGCATTTGCACCTTTTTGACCCTTAGGGGCTACTTCCAAGTATTGATTATCAAAACTATTAGGATAAGGTAATTTGCTTATATCATGGCTTTCAATAGCATCTTTTACCATATTATAAGTTTTGCCAAAAGAATCTATTTCATCAGAAGTAAAACTAATTTTTCTAATATCTTTTAGTACCCTATATCCATTAGCTATTTCTTTTGTTCCCTCATAACATATTGCAATTATAGTTAATTCTTCAAAAAATATTTTCCATTCTGAATTATCCCAGTTTTCATTAAATTCGCTTAAGCGTATTGTTCTAAATGGAGTTCTTTCTAATGGTTTAAAATCACTATCAACTGGTATATTTTTAATTTTATAATTAGTCTTTGCAAATAATGGATTCTTTTCAGGTAATTCTTCATCTGTCCCAATTAACTTGTCTGATATAATCTTTCCAATGTTTTTTGGAATATTCCCAGTTAAAGTCTGTTCCATAATTTCCATATAAATATCAATTTGTGTTTTGCCAATAAACTTTTTAATCTGAGCAAAAACATAATCCTCGACTGTTTTATACTCTTGATTATCAACATCTAATGTAACATCTAAATCTCTCAAAATACCCGTTAAATATGAATGCTTCAAAGAAAAAGCACGTGGTTTAGCTAAATATTTTGAATTTGGTTGTTCTACTTTTTCATCACCATTTACACCTTTTACACAAGCACCCAAAAAAGATGTATCACCTTCTGATAATAAATGAGCTTTTCCTTCAATAACTTTTTCTTTAATAATTTCAAAATCATTTTTTATTATTAAAGCATCATCACTCATATCATAAAGTTGATAGTTAGTAATAACAAAATCCTTAATGTCCTTTGTGTAATCATACTCATACCATATAATTAATATTTTTTTGTTTTTAAATATTAATTTGCTAAAATCAAATTCTTCGTTAATAATATCATTATAATTAATTTTGCTTAATACTAATCTTTCTTTCGCAGAAATTGAACCATTTTTATTTCTCACATATCCTGTTACTTTTAACTCAACGCCAAGATTTTCAAAATCAGCAGCTGCAATATTATTGTTAGGATAATTGTAAAAGCCTGTTTCAACAATTTTTCCTAAAATTCCTTTATCACTTAATCCATTATTTAATCTACCATCGGTATCAAGTTCTTTAAAAGTTTTACCAATAATATTTTTAGTATATTTTAATAATTCATCTATTGTTTTAAACTTCATTTACTATCCTCCACTACTATAAATTGTCATTTTTTTTAAGAAAAAATGTATAAACAGTTGATCTTTTCTTTTTTTTAAGTTAAAATATTATTGAAAGGTTGATCTTTTGCATCAATTATATTATAATATAAATTAGATATTTTCACAATATCAGGAGGTTATTTATATGAAAAAAACTGTAGTAGAACTTTTTGCTGGTGTTGGTGGATTTAGATGTGGTTTAAATAATGTTTCATTAAAAAATAATAAAGTTAGTGAAAAAGGAGCATGGAAGTTCCTTTGGGCTAATCAATGGGAACCAGCTACTAAATCCCAAGAAGCATATGAATGCTATACAAAAAGATTCGGAACAGATAATGTTAGTAATATAGATATTTTTAGTGTAAATAAGAAAGAAATACCTAATCATACTTTATTGGTTGGTGGATTCCCATGTCAAGATTATTCGGTAGCACAAACTTTAGCAAGCAGTAAAGGTATAGAAGGAAAAAAAGGCGTTCTTTGGTGGGCAATTGCAGATATACTTAAAACCAAAAAACCACCATTTGTGTTGCTTGAAAATGTTGATAGATTAATACTATCGCCTGCAAAACAACGTGGTAGAGATTTCGGAATAATTCTAAGAAGTTTTATGGATAATGGTTATGCAGTTGAATGGCGAGTTATTAATGCCGGAGATTACGGATTACAACAAAAAAGAAGAAGAACATATATATTTGCTTACCATAAGAGTACTAACTATTTTAAATCATTAGAAAAAGAAAACTTAAGAAACATTATTTTTGAAAAAGGTATTTTTTGTAAACAGTTTAAAATAAGTGAAAAAGAAATTGAATTTAACATGGCTAACATTTCTAAAGATTTATATTCTGACTTAGTTGATGTGAGCAATAATTTTAAAACACAGTTTTATAATGCTGGAGTTATGGTAAAAGGAAAAATATATACATCAAAAGTTGAAAGCAATTGCAATAAGACGTTTAAACTAATGGATTTAATTCAAACTGAAACTATAGATGATAAATACTTTTTAAATGATAAACAAATTGAAAAGTTTAAATTTTTAAAAGGTAGTAAAAGAATACCAAGAGTAAAACCGAATGGTGATCCATATTTATATTCAGAAGGTTCAATGCCATTTCCTGACAGATTAGATTGCCCAGCTAGAACAATGCTAACAAGTGAAAGTTCTATAGGCAGATCAACTCATGTTGTAGAAGATTATAATACAAAAAAACTAAGACTATTAACTCCTATTGAATGTGAAAGAATCGACGGATTCCCAGATGATTGGACAAATACTGGAATGACAGATAAAAAAAGATATTTTATGATGGGCAACGCCTTAGTAGTTCAAGTAATCAAAAAAATAGGAATTGAGATAGAAAAAATAATTGAAAATGAGAATTAGTAGTAATACTAATTTTTTTCTTGACTAATATTTATTTTTAAGTGATTAATACAACACGGAGGTGTCTATGTTAAGAAAGTCCACAGAAGAAGATATAAGTGATGAAATATGTGAAAAGGTTATCGATCCTTTTTATGATAATTATCACACATTTGTAGAAGAATATATTATGCCTGAAGTTATTGCTTACTATTTAGCTAATTCTTTTTATAGAAATGCTATGTGGGAAGCAACATTTTTACAGCATTATAATTCTGCTTCTGATATGTTTAATCTAATCGGAGATAATTATGAGAAAACTAAAGATGAAATAATTAAGTTGCTCAGAATAAAGTATGCTTTAGAAATAATTAGTGAAGATCCTTTAGATTTTAAGAGAATAGAATATTAACCTATTCTTTTTTTATCTAATCTATACTATGTATACAATATGGATACGCTTCGTATACAAGTTTTCCAAAAAACTCACGGAAAATCTATAATTGTGTGAATGTAGGTGGCTGATCGGTCGTGAAAAAAGTTTAAAAATAAAAACAAGATCCCTGGGGGGACCCTATTATGTAAAAGTATTAATGAATAATATTAGTTTACTAATTATTGATACTATTAAAATAATCATCCATCTCTTCGTCAGACATATCCCATATTGATTTGTTATTTTTCTGATTTAGATAGCTTTCAAATTTTTCACCAAACAATGTTGTTGGAACTAGGTATTTTTCATATTTTGTTCCTTTCCAATCAGTATGTTTTTTATCAATAACAGTTTTAAAATCGTCTTTGTTAAATCCTTCATTTAATCTTCTATTGATTAATTCTTTGGTATTAGGATTATCCCATTTATAATTTGTATCTAGCTTTGAATTCAAATAATCGATAATGTCTTTATAAATCGTATCTTTAGGCGACAATATATATACGCTATCCTCTTCTTTTCTATTTTCTTCTATATTATTCTCTTCTATACTATTCTGGTTTAACATTTGTTTAATATTTGTTAAACGTATATATTTGCATGTCTGTGTATCATAAATAATTTTCTTTTTTTCTTCCAAATAAATGGTTTACTTAATACTACTATGATCTAAATAATTGTTTCTATTCCAATCTGTAATCAATATAACACCAGAATCAAAGCGAATTATGAAGTTTGAACGAATTAATTCTTTAGCATTTCATCTGTACCATCATGAATTCTTAAAATCTTTTTAGGTGACAGAAATCCTTCATCATCTGCTTCCATACCTAATAAGAAATATAATACTTTAGCTTCCAATGACAAATCTATAAATCTGTCTTGGGATATTATTTCAGAATCAAACATTCTTTTTCTAGTCATCGATTATTTCACCATGCTTATTATTAGGAATGCTAAAATACTCTAAAACCATATCCATAGGAACCAATCCGTTTTGTACTTTAGATTTACCATCATAAAACTTGTTACTTATTACATTCAATACTTCTCTTGCTTTGTTTCTTCCAATAGCACCAATATCCATGATATCTTTAACACTAGCCCATTGATATTCTGCTATTTTTTCTATTTCTTCTTTTGTTAGTATTTTTCGTCTTTTGGGCATTTGAAAATCTCCTCCTTTGTATTACATAATATTTATTTCTTTAAAGCTTCTCAGACTCTAGTTTAATACTAATGCATTATCTTTTGCTGAATATTCAAATTTGCTAAATTTAGCACCATATAGTTTTAACATCTTATTTAGCATTTCCATATTGGGAATTGTTTTTTTAGTTTCATAACTTCTTAATGTAACTGTACTTATTCCTAATGCTTCACTAGCTTTTTCCATTGTGTATCCGGCATTTACTCTTAATGCTTTAAGTGTTATTTTCATCCTTTCACCTCCTTCTATCTTCTTCTCCATTATAGGATAAACATTTCTGTTTGTAAATTTTTTTATCGTTTTTATCATTTTTCTTTACTTTTATGTTGACAAATTTATCATTTTGTTTTATTATGATATTGGAGGTAGCAAATATGAATAAAGTAGAAATGAGAAAAGTCTTAGCTAATAATCTTGTGGCATTATTAGACTATAAAAAAATATCAAGAAAGAATATTGCTGATGATCTTAAATTATCTTATACAAAAGTGTGTGATTGGACAAGAGCTAGAACCTATCCAAGTGAAATTGAATTAGGAAAGTTAGCAAATTATTTAGAGACTACTGTTGAGCAATTAACTGATGGAGATTCATTAATTAATGACAATGGTTTTGAACCTGAGCAATCATCTAAAAAAGCCAAGATATCTGTAATAGATATTGGCTCTGAAGAATGGATTATTCATCCCGTTGACTATGAATGGGTTTCTACTAAATACTTAACACCAGAAACAGGATACTTAATGTTTGATGTAGTTGATGATTTAATGTCACCTAAATATGATATTGGTGATACTGTATTAGTCGAATTTCTAAATAATAAATCTATTAAAGAAGATGGAGATTATTTAGTAAAATTAAAAGAATATGATTCTTGGTTATTCATTCATATTTATGTTAAAAAAGATGGCTACTTAGTTGCACCACTTAATAATAACAATTCAAAATCTATCTTGCCTAAGTTTTATACAAAGAAAGAATTCACAGAAAGTGCTACACAACCTCATAAAGCTATAAGGGTTTCTAAAAATATATAAAAAAAAATCTCGTACTGGAATACGAGATCAATCAGAAATACCGTTTTGTTCGAGTCTGAGAAACTTTAAACAAATAAACATTATATAAATACAATGTAATGGGATTTCCTTAATTAATTATACCATTTTTATATAATATTACAAGTTTTTAACGGTATTTCCTTTGTAGAAAGGAATTTTTATATGGGTGTGTATAAAGATAATAGGCCTACTAAAGATGGTAAAATATGGTTTTATAAGACTCAATATGAAGATATTGATGGTACTCATAAAACTAAGAAATCAGGTAGATATGCAACTAAAAAAGAAGCAGAAGATGCTGAGTTTGAATTCAAATTAAAACTAAGAGAATATGAAAATACTAATAATGTGACTTTTGAAGAAATGATTAGGATGTTTATTGATTTTAGAAAAGATAAAGTTAAAGAGAATACATTATATGGTTATAACAACAAATTACCTTATTTAAAATCATTATATAAAGTTAAACTTAAAGATTTTAATTATCCTACTTTTGAAAGATGGCATGATGAAATAAATAGTACACATCTTGCTACAAGAACTAAAAACGACATTTATAAATTATTAAAAACTATTTTGAATTATGCTACTGCATGGCATGAGTTTAACTTTGCTAAGGTATATCCTAAAATGTATAACTTTAATGATCCTAATGAATTTCCTAAAGAACAATTATTTTTTACTTATGAAGAATTCAAACAATTTCTTTCTGTTGAAACTGATATCAAATGGATTGGTATTTTCGAGATTTTATATTACTGTGGATTAAGACGTGGAGAGCTTAGAGGACTACAATGGAAAGATATAAATTTTAAAGATAGAACTTTGAGTATAACTAAGCAAATTAATGATCGTTGTGGATCCATTAAAAATTGGCGATTCTCGGTTCCTAAAACTAAAAGTAGTATAAGAATATTAAAGATGCCACAAGTCCTTACAAATGACCTTAAAATGATGAAAAACGAGGCAGAAAAGATACATGGATTTAATGATAATTTCTTTGTAGCTGGAGATATGCTTCCTGTATGTAGTAATACACTCACTAATCATAAAAATGTTAATTGTAAATTAGCAGATGTTAAACAGATCCGATTGCATGATTTCAGACATTCTTGTACCTCTCTTCTGGTTAATAAAGGTGCTAATGTTCAAGTTGTAGCAAAATACTTAGGCCATACAAAAGTTGAAGAAACATTAAAAACTTATTCACACCTATTTACAAGTACTTTAGATGAAGTAGTAGCTGTAATTGATAATTTAGATAATAATAAAACCGATGATAATTAGTCACCGGTTATTTTTATACTTTAGACACTATTAAACTTGTTTTTTCTTGAAGTACATTTAAGAATTCTTTATGTGCATGTTCATAACATTCTAATGCTCTGATTATATCTGCATCTGTTATTGGTAAAATCAAACCATGCTCATCTAAATAGGTATCTGCACAACTATTAATAAACTTATCATACTTTTCAATTGTCCTACACGATAATATACCAATTTGTCCTCTTCTGGTGCTAAATCTTCCAAGCAATTGATCTAATTCTGGATTCTGTGGATCATTTTTATAGTTTTTACATTCGATTATTATTTGTGGACTTGTCATCTTAATCTTATCTGATATTACTGCAAAATAGCCCTCTTCAGCTATATTGGAAAAAATAATATCAATTCTTTTTCTTCCCTCGTGGATTTTTTCCTCTTTTCGTGGATTAGATAAATCTGGATAAGTTAAGAACTCATATATTCCTATCATTAAGTTATGATAATCAGAAGCACTATCTGTTCCAACTGGAATGGACTTTAATTTTTCTATCATAAAATTACATACATCTTCATAATTAACCTCAGTCAATAGTTCTCCATTCATACAATTAGTATTCTTGTTTTTACTCTTAAAATTGTTAAAAATTTCTGGGTGTTTAATTGTAAAATCCAAGATATATTTTTTATCCATTACTGGTTCTTTTTCAATAATAGACTTTTTTGTAACATATCTTTCTTTTGTTATTTTTCTAATTTTTACCAAAGATGTTTCGTTTTCAATATTTTCCTTTTGTAAAAAATTTAAAATAAAATGTTGTCTATATTTTGATGGTGTATATGTTTCACAGAAGCTTATAATTGATTTTGGTACTAATAATACAGGTGTATTATCTACTACCAACCTATCAATATATTTGTTTTCCCATTTGTGGGTTTCCATATTCCAATAATACCCTGATGGTACATTTTTAGTAAGAGGAATATTATTTAACTCACATTGTTCAATTGTATATTCTAAGAGTTTTATTCTGATAATATTTGTTATTAAATCTGACAATTTATCTCTGTCTATATTTTCAATAAATATTCTCAAGTCCTCAATATTTTCTAATACACCATATTCTATAGCCTTACTATTCTTTAATTGTGTAAAAATATCCAAAGTACCACTTTGTCCAATACCTTTCCCTCTTGATTTATTCTTTGATAATCCAAGATGTGTTTCGTTTACTTCGCCTATTCTGGTACAGATCATTCTTGCTTTATCATCCATATTGTTTTTTAACAGTCCGATTAAATATGAGAAGAAATCTTGTAACAAGTCGTTACATGCCACTGTAAAATCAGAGTTACATTTTGCGATTAATGTTGAATCAATAAACAAAGGAATATCTTTTTCAATATCAATATTCACAAAATCTAATTCTAATTGTGTTTTATTTAAATTATAAATACTACTAATAGTTGCCATATTACCTCCTATTGATCATCAATCATTTTTCTATTTATATAATCAATTATTACTAATCCATAGTTTATAAAAAAATCTTTTTGATTATCTGTATAATTTGATCTTTTATTAATGTCTTCCTTTGTAGAATGTCTGAAGCATTCTAATTTGTTTCTATACCCTTTTACTATATCATCTGATAAATATCCATCAGTATCTGTATAATCTAAAACAATAAATTTATCACTTTTTTTATGAGGCTTTAAAAGATACTCTATACTATTACAAATTGCTTCAAGTTTCTCATCTAATGACATATTATTAAACTCAGCACATCTCGTAGATACGATTTTTATGGTTTTTGCTACATCATCAGATACTCTATGTTTATTCTTTTTTATAAATTTAAGATTTTCGACGAAGACACTTCTATCAGCCCATGCTACTTTACCATTATATCCATCTCTTTCAATAATCTTTTTTCTTATCTTATCATATGATAAATCCCATCTCTCTGTTGGCCTCTCTAAGAAATTAGGAAATTCCTCTATGTAATAGCCTATATCATTTAAATAGTTACATAAATATATAAAATTGTTATCATTTACAGTATCTATCATTGGATTATTTGGATTATAAGGTTGAATAAGCTCTTTAAACTTATCGATTGCATCTTGCTCATCATAGATCCAAAATTCATCACCACTATCTCTCCAAGTTAATAAATCCTGGAACATGTTAACATAATACTCATGTTTATAATATGTTTGACAAAAGTATGATCTTAATTCTACCATTGTACCCTCCTTATAAAATAAAAAATTCTATACTTTAATTGTATAGAAATCTATAATTACATTATACTACTTTATATCTTAAATGTCTGCAATAATCATGCAATTTTAATAAAACTTGTTCCCGAGTTGTTCCCAAGAATTATTTTCATTCTTCTATATGCTCACAAACCATTATAAAATGGGCATAAAAAATGAGAGCACGGTTAAATGCTCTCTTCAGGGGGAAGAACAACATACAACACCACCGTGATGAGAACAACATCCTCTTTTAGCATAAACACTAATAGGTATTAATAAAATAATTAATAATAAAATCTTTATATTTTTCACTTCAAAAAACCTCATATTAAATTATTCATATCTTTCCATTACATCTTTTGCAAGAGGTATATCTGCAGGAGCTAAATCATAATTTAATAAATCATTTATTTTTACCCAAGCATATTCTGAGTGTGCATGAAGTTTAAAGTTACCATCAATATATTCACATTCATATAATTTAAGTATTACATTACCATGTGGATAATTAAAAGTGCTTTGTGATATAAAATCTTTTGCTTTAACTTTTACATCAAATTCTTCATAAATTTCTCTTTCTATAGCTATTTTTTCATCTTCATTTTCTTCGACTTTACCACCAGGAAATTCCCATTTACCTTTTGCATCTTTATCCGTAGATCTTTTTGCAATTAATACTTTATTATCCTTAAAAATTAAAGCCGCTACTACATTTATATCTTTACTCATAATACATTTACCTTTCGTTAATCCTATTATACTATATTTTCAATATTAAAAAAACTAAATGTTTCTTGACATTTAGCTTTATTTAACTTTCTTTATTAATACATGGTAATGAAAAGATGAATATGTTTTATCATTTGATTCATAAAAATCTTCAATATGATTAATAAACTCTATTTTAAAATCTTTGAATAAAACTTTTATTAAATCATAATCTGCATAAAAATGTGGTGTTTTATATTCTGGGCCCCCTTCCATTCTAAGTCTTGTATTTTCATCTACTAAAGGCCAAGAAGTTTGTTTAAATCCCCATGTAGATTTAGAACCAAGCGTTAAATAGCATTCTCCATTATCCTTTAAAACTCTATAAAGTTCTTTAATTATTTGTTTAACTCCTTCAGTATCTTGATGTGATATAACATTTCTACATAATATACAATCAAAACTATTATCATCATATGGTAAATGAATCATATCACCTTTTTTTAAGTCTGCTTTTAAGTTAAGAGAATCTAGCCATTCTTTAGCTCTTGTTAAACCTTCTTCACTAATATCAAAGCCATAAGTTTCAAAGTCATTACTTGCAAATAATACAGTATGTCTTCCTAACCCACAACCTAAATCTAGAAAAGATTTAAAGCCTAGTCCTTTCCACCTATCAAGTAAATAATATGACTCAATACTTGGTATTTTCCATACACAATTTGAATCATCCTCAACCATTTTCCAATTCCATCCTTTAGATTTAATCATTATCTTTCCCTCCTTCAATAATTTTATTTAAATCTTTATTACTTTTAACACAATAATATGATTTAACATCCTCAATTACTTTTCCTATAAACTCATTATCATTAGTTTCTAATACTTTTTTCTTTGTTAATTTTAAATCTATCTTATCATCTCCAGCTGCATATAATGTTTCTATTACATAAAACTCATCTTTTACCTCAATAAAATATAGCATAATCTTAGTAAAATCTAAATCAAAAATGCTATAACTTAGAGCAATTCTCCATACAATTTCCCTATTACCATTTTTAATTGCATAATCGATTAATTTATCTAAATTTTCTTGTCCTATATTTTTAGGATGCTCTAAAGATAAACAAGTTTTTAACTCATTTAAAATAATTTCAAAATCCATATATAATCCTTTCAAAGATAATACTCTGCATAAAAGTTCATGTATAACCTTAGTATACAATACTAACTATTATAATGCAATTAAAAACTTACGCATTTTTCAAAATATAATTTTTGCCTAACTTATGCCAAAAAATCACTATTTCTATATAAAAACTGTCAAGCAAAAAAATCTCTTTCGAGATTTTCAAATCTTTGTAATTTAGTTAAGTTATGTCCTTTTTATGTTTGAGTGGTAACTAAATATTAAATACATTTAATTACTATAGAAATCTTCAATTATGCTTTTTAACTCTTTATTACTATCAACATCACAATAAGTTTTTATATTATCAACAACTTTTTTTATAAAATCTTTGTCATTTCTTTCCAATAATTTTTCTTTAACCAATTTTATATTAATTTTATTGCAATCGACTGCACTTATGGTTTCAGCAATGTAAAATGAATCTTTTACTTTAATAAAATATAATACAATTTTAGTAAAATCTAAATCAAAGTCACTATAACTTAACGCAATTCGCCATACTATTTCTTTACTACAATTTTTTATCGCATAATCAATTAATTTATCTAAATTTTCTTGGCCAATATTTCTAGGATGTTCTAAAGATAAATTATTTTTAAGTTCATTTAAAATTACTTCATAATCCATATATAATCCTTTCAAAAATAATGCTCTGTATAAAAGTTCATGTATAACCGTAGTATACACTACAAATTATTATAATGCAATTAAAAACTTACGCATTTTTTAAAAATTAATATTTGCCTAACTTATGCTAAAAAAACACTATTTTTTAGTGCAAACTGTCAAATAAAAAAATCTCTTTCGAGATTTTAATTAGCATCTTCTATCGTAAATATTTTCTACAACATTTTCTTCACAACACGTATTACATGGAGTAAAAGTATGTTTATAAATATGATGATTAATTATTCTAGTATTACAAGGTTTAATATGAGGTACTTCATAGCAAATATATCTATGACACACCCTTTCCTCTGGGCACTCATAAACTGGTTCACATGTACATCCCATCATATTTTCTACTTTACCCATATCTTCCATAGCAGGTCTTTTATCACAATTCATAATAGGTAATTCCTCCTTTTACATTATACTATTCGAAAAAATTATACTTGTATGGGCTTTTTATATATATCAAAGCATAAAAAAATGATGCCTTGCACCATTATTTTGATTTTTTATCATTTTTAGGAATAACAAATTCTCTAGTATTATAATAATATTGACATCCACTTATTACACTGAATATTGTTGCTATAATTAAGCATATTTTTGCAAGTGGGAAGTGAAAAAACTCACAAGGAAAATTACTAAAGAAAGTTAATGTTAATCCAACCATCATAAAGGCAGTTTTAATTTTTCCCATTGAGGAAGCCGCTACTACTTTACCTTTATTTCCAGAAATCATTTTACAAGTATCAGTAATAATATCACGAGTAATAATAACAACTGGTACTACCAAAGGAATCACTCTATCATACGCAAGAATAATAAGTACACCATTTACTAAGATTTTATCAGCAATAGCATCAGCCATTTTACCGAAGTCAGTAACCATATTATATTTTCTTGCTATATGTCCATCAAGTTTATCTGTAAGTGAGGCAATTAAAAATAAAGTTCCTGCAATAATATATTTTAAATTAAATGTAACTCCATGATATAAATATACTGGCCATGAAAAGCCTAAAGCATGCCATGGTATACATAACATAATAAGTATAATAAATGCTAAAACAATTCTTGAAATTGTAAGTTTATTTGGTAAATTCATTTCCTACTCCTTATAACTTATCTCACTAGCAACTCTAGTGTTAACAGTAATTTGTTTTACAGCCCAGAAAACTGCAAAAACTGCTAAAATAACAATTAATACATATACAAGTACATATAAAACATTATTTGGTTTCTTTTCATGTCTTGTATATGGTGAAAATACTTTTTCTTCATTACCTTTAGTATTTTCCTCGATTTCCTTTTCAATATCCTTTACAGGTATTTTTGATGTTGTTTCAAAAACATATTCATTAAACTCATCTACTATTTTATCAGCATCAAGTCCTAAATATTTAGCATAATTACTAATATATTTTTTTAATGCAAATATGTCTTGAAATGCACCAGTTTTACCATCTTCGATATTTTCAAGAATTACTTTTTCAAGATTAAGATCACTACTTACTTCCTCAAGGGAAAGACCAGCAGCCTCTCTAGTATCTAGAAAAAGACTTCCAATATCTTTCAAACTAAATCTCTCCTTAATTAAAAAAATAAAAAATAATATCTTAATAAGCCATGTTCTGTACCATTACTGGTGACAAACATTTATCTATGTACAAAGTACATCTAGTCTTAGGTTCGTTTTCCCTTGACCAGCTCCCCTACCAAAATTTGGGTTTCTCACTCGCGGGGTTTACCACGTTCCACTTCTTTTATTTCTAAAAGACTCGTCTCTTTGGCACTTTTATACCTAATCATTTCATTTTCAGAAATTTTCGGAGCCGTTAGCATATGCTACCTTAAGTTATTTATTCCTTAAGCACGAACATATTATCCATCACAGGATAAGTGAGCATGGACTTTCCTCAATAAAACTAAAAGTCTTACAGCGTTTGTCTAAAGATATTATTCATTTCTTCCATAAACAATTTTTTCTAAGTTACTTATTCTTTTTAGTAAATCAATGTTAGTAACTTGTTTGTTAGAATTATCTTCTTGCGTTTCAATTTTTTCTTTTAACGCACGAATTTCTTGTTTAAGTGTATAATTATCAGATGTTAAATCATTAATTTGACCTTTAAGATTCTTAATAATATTATTATACTCAGTATAATCTCTTATGATCATATCAAGATATTTATCAACCTCTTGAGGCCTATATCCTCTTGCATCAATTTTGAAATCATGCTCTAGTATCTCCCCTGGTGTTAAATAAATCTTTTCATTATACATTTTTACACCTTCCAACATAAAAATTATAGCAAATTTCTTACTTATTTGTCAATATCCGTAAGATTTTCATATTTTATCAAAAGTTTAGCATAATTAGTATCATCAATTAATTTACTTATAATAAAATCTATATCCATTAGTATCACCATTATTATAATATGATAAAAGAAAAATGTTATCAACAACTTCGACAAAACATGTCATTTATTTTATAAAAAAAGTATGCTATAATTAAAATGGTGAATATAAATGAATTATCCAACTGCAATTAAAAAGACCTATAAAAAACAAATTAATTATGGCAACCGTGGTATGGATTTAGAAAATTTTATTAACCAAACCAACGAGTACTACTTAGAAAAGGATATTGCTGTAATCTATAAAAAACCTACACCTATTCAAGTAGTAAAATATAATTATGATAACAAAAGAATAACTGATGCCTTTTATTTAACTCAATCTACCTTAGATTATAATGGAGTTTATAAAGGCTACTACATTGAATTTGATGCAAAAAATACAAATAAAAATTTTTTACCGCTTAATAACATAGCAGAGCATCAGATTAAACATATGAAAAATATTGTAAAACACAAAGGAATATGCTTTTTACTTATTGCAATTAATAGTGAATATTATGCTTTACCAGCAAAAATGTTATTTGATTTTATTGATAAAAAAGAAAGAAAAAGTATTCCCTATGATTTTATAAAAGAAAATGGTTATAAACTTGATTATAATTATTTAAAAGGAATAGATTATATAAAAGCTGTTGATTTAATGATAAAGGAGAATGTATGAAAAAATTAAAAATTCAAAGAAAATTAAAGAATTTTAATAGTAATGTAAAAACAAAAATTAATAATGAAATAAAAAGAAAAGGAAAAAAAGGATTTATTTGGGAAATAATATTTAGCTTTTTAATATTTTGTGCAAGTGCAGTTTTAATATTTGTACTTTATATTATAATTAGTGCTCCGAACTTTGAAAAAGATAAACTATATAAAAAGGAAGCCACAGTTATTTATGATAAAAATGGAATTGAATTTGCAAGGGTTGGACAAGAAGACCGTGAACTTATTGAATATAAAGATCTTCCTCAGGTATATATTGATGCTTTAATAGCTACTGAAGACTCAAGATTTTTCCAGCATAATGGACTTGATATTGCCAGATTCTTAAAAGCTTCAGTGGGACAGCTTGTTTCCTCAAAAGCAGGTGGTGCTTCAACTATTACAATGCAACTTGTTAAAAAGACTTATACAAATGGAGCTTCCGAAGGTATAGCGGGTATTGTTCGTAAATTTACCGATATATATATGGCTGTATTTAAAATAGAAAGTTCATATACTAAAGAAGAAATACTAGAATTTTATTCAAACTCATTATGGTATGCTAATGGAAGAAGCATTAATACAACAGGTATTTATGGTATAGAACAAGCAAGTCAACATTTTTTTGGTAAAAGTGTTAGAGATTTAAACCTTGCTGAAGCATCATTAATTGTTGGAATGTATCAAAATCCAAGATTATATAATCCATACAAAAACCCTGTTGGTTGTCGAAATAGACAAAAAATAGTTTTAAAATTAATGGTTAATCATGGATACATAACTGAAGAAGAAATGAATGCTGTACTTGAAATACCAATTGAAAGTATGGTAGCGGATGATAGTGATGCAGTATCTACTAACGATTATCAAGCAATAATTGACCATGTAATTGATGAAGTGTATGAAAAAACTAAAAAAGATGCTAGACAAGTACCAATGAAAATTTATACTACATTTGATTTAAAAGTACAAGATGTTCTTGTTAAACTTGAAAAAGGTGAATTATTTAAATACTATAATGATTATGACCAAGAAGGAACTGCAATTACATCAATCGAGGATGGTTCGATAATTGCTCTTTCTGGAGGTAGAAAATATGGTGCAAGAGGATTAAATCGTGCAACTGATATTAATCGTCAACCAGGTTCTACTGCAAAACCATTATTTGATTATGCACCTTATATTGAATATCTAAATGGTTCTCCAGGAGATTATTTCTTCGATGAACCTTATGCATATTCAACAGGTCAATCAATTAATGATGCCGATAGAAAATATCAAGGTATGATTACATTAAGAAAAGGTCTTATTGGTTCAAGAAACGTTACAGCCTTACAAGCATTTCAAAAGGTAGCTGCTAAAGATCAAAGTTTAATTGAAAATTTTGTTCATAGCGTAGGAATTAATTATGGTTCAGCATTATATGAATCTGCCTCAATTGGTGGTTTCAATGGTACTAACCCACTTGAAATGAGTGCTGCTTATGCTGTATTTGGCAGAGGTGGATATTACATTAAACCTTATTCATTTACAAAAGTTATTTTCGAAGATGGAACAACATATGAAAATAAATATACAAAAGAAAAAGTTATTAGTGAAGAAACATCTTATATGATTACTAATGTTTTAGTAGACACAGTTAGAGATAGTTGGTCTGGTTCAATAAAAATAAGTGGTACTGAAGTTGCTGGTAAAACAGGTACAACAAATCTTGATACAGCAACACAAAAAGCACAAAATTTACCTGCAGATTTAATTCCAGACTCTTGGAACATTACATATAATCCAGAATATTCAATTGCTTTATGGTATGGATATGATAGACATAGAACTGATTATTATATGAATACTAATACTGGATGGACTGCAAGAAGTAGAATAATGGAAGCGCTTGCGAGAAATATTTATAGCACGAATAAAACATTTAAAAGGCCTTCGGGTGTAATAAGTGTTGAAGTTGAAAAAGAAACAGTACCTTTAATGTTAGCAAGTGAATATACTCCTGAAGATATGAGAATGACTGAACTATTTAAGGAAGGAACAGAACCAACTGAAACATCAATAAGATATCAAAAACTTGAGGCTCCTACAGGCGGAAAAGCAAGTTATAATGGTAATGAAGTAACACTTTCTTGGACAGGTATTAAAACACCAGATGCAATAAATAGTACTTATTTACAAAATTATTTTAATGATAATTATGCAGCATTTGCTACAAAATATTATGAAAAAAGAATTGAATATAATAATAGTTATATTGGTAAACAAGGTTATGAAGTTTATATGCAAAATGAAGATGGTTCTTTAAAAGAATTGACCTTTACCGAAGGAACAAGTTATAAACAAACTATCGAAGGTGGAAAATCATATAAATTTATTATTAAATCAAGTTATTCAATCTTTAAGGCAAACCAATCAGATGGTTTAATTATTAATGTTACTACAAAAACTGATACAACAATCGATGATATAATTAATCAAGATAAAGATAAGGATAAAGATAAAGATAAAGATAAAGATACTGGATTAAACTAAAAACAAGGATTAAATTTTCCTTGTTTTTTTATATTTACAATCCATTTTACAGTTTTGACATAATGGATTTTTTGCTTTACAATAATATCTACCAAATAAAAGTAATTGATGATTAATTTTATTATATTCACTTTTATCAAATATTTTAGATAACTTTTTTTCTATTTTTAAAACATCATCATTTTTATTAGCAAGTCCAAGTCTTTTTGAAACTCTTTCTACGTGTGTATCTACCGCCATTGTAGGAATATCAAATAGTTCTGATAAAACCACATTCGTAGTCTTTCTACCTACACCAGGCATTAGTTCTAACTCTTTTCTATTATTTGGAACTATTCCATTATATTTTGTTAATAAAATGTTACTAATTTCTTTAATATATAATGCCTTCTTATGATAAGAACCTAAAGGTTTAATAATATCTTCGATTATTTTTACATCTAAGGAAGCTATTTCATTTAAATTATATTTATATAACTCTTTAGTTACTTCATTAACTCTTTTATCTGTTGTTTGAGCAGAAAGCATCACAGATATTAAAAGTTCATAATCTTTATTATAATCTAGTTCACACTTAGGATTAGGTATATAATAATCTAAATTATCTCTTAAATTAGTTATCATCATCTAACCAATTATATTCAAAAACACTTGTTTCAAAGTTTTTTGTTTCCTTATTCATTTTATTTTCATTAATATCTTTTTCTAACTCTTCCTTACCTTTATATCCTTTTTTATTCCATTCAAATAATATTTTATCTATATATCTAAGTGAAGGTGCATCATTCTTAATTGCTTCATCTAAGGCTTCGAGAATAAGCGATTCACTAAACCCTTTTGAGAGCCAAGCATTAATTATTTCATAGTCCATACCTGATAAACCTTTACCAAACTTTTCTTGAAATTTAAAGAAAATACTATTTTCATTCTTTTCCTCTTTTTCTAAATCAATAGTTTCTTTTAAGTTATTATAAAAATTTTCTAATGATACTTTATCAATAACTTTTCCACCTTCATTTTTAATTTGATTTAATTTAATTAATTTTTTTGTAAGTAAACTATTAAAGGCTATTAAAGTATCATTTTCAGATAAACAAGTTGCTTTAGATATTTTTTTTATATCAAAAGTTAAATCATAATCATTATCAAAGTACATTAAAACTATAAACTCTTTTAAAGTTAAATTATATTTTAATGCCTCTTTTAAAAAAAGGGTTTCAATTATAAATTTTTTGTTGTCTTTATTCATTTTTGTACCTACCTAATATATATTTTTTAATTTCATTTTTTTTATTTTTTAAATTCTTTTTTAAAATTTCAATTTTAACATCATTTATTATTTCACTAACCTTTTTTGAGGGTTCAAGATTTAAAAGTGTCATTACTTCTTTACCAGTTATATCAATATCTTTCATACTTTTTATAGGAAGATTTTTATATATTTTGTTGATAGTTTGTTTGTTTATATGTAAAACATCTCCGGCTACATAAGAAAGATATAATCCATAATTAAATAATGTAAAGTTATTAATTCTATTTTGATTTATTATTTCCTTTATCTTGGCAATATTATCTTTTTCCTCTTTAGTATATTCAATTTGTTTTACCTCTATTTGAGAAAGCATACCTAAAATATCCACAGTAAAAGTTATATCTTCATTATATTTAAGACCTAAAACTTCACTTATTTTTGTTTCATCTAAAAGCTTTAAACCTTTTTTAAAATTTTTATTTGATAATATTTTAATTAATTCATCTTTAACTCTTTTAGGGCTTAAAGTACTAACCTTTTCATAATTATTTTTAATTGCATTATAAGTATTTTCTTCGATATCAAAATCTAATATACTTGCAAATCTTATTGCTCTAAGCATTCTAAGGGGATCTTCAGTAAATTTATCATTAGCATTACCAAGCGATCTTATAATACCTTTCTTAAGGTCTTCCTTACCATTTAATAAATCTAATATTTTATCATTTTTATCTAAACATATTGAATTTATAGTAAAATCTCTTCGATTAATATCCTCGAGTAAATTGCTAACATATTCTATTTCAATAGGCTTTCTATTATCATATTTTTTTTCTTTTCTATATGTTGTTATATCAATGTTGTATTTTTTAATTTTCATATTAAGTCCACCATAATTATTAAGATTTTGTTTCACATTAAATAAATGAATTAAATCTTTAGGTTTAGCATTTGTACATATATCAACATCATAAGAGTTTTTTTTAAGTAGATAATCACGAACAAAACCACCTACTATATAGGCTTCATATCCTTCACTTTCAATTTTTTTTAGAATATTTTTTATAATTTTATCCATAATCTCTCCGTAAATATTATAACATAATTTTATATAAAATAAGTAAATATTTAATCAAAATAAAACTCGAACTAAAAAGTTCGAGTTAAGTATTTAATTGGTGCTTGTAATCGGGGTCGAACCGATACTTTCTTTTGGAAAAATAGATTTTGAGTCTATCGCGTCTACCAATTCCGCCATACAAGCAACAAACAAATACATTATATCATTTAATTATTGTTTTTTCAAATAGTCTAAAACAATTTCTTTATCATCTAGGTGATGTTTTTCATGTCCTATAATTTGATAATCTTCATGCCCTTTACCAAGAATTAATAAAGTATCATTTTTATTAAGCATTTCTAATCCTTTATTAATAGCCTCTTTTCTATCAAAGATTATTTCATAATTTGTTTTATGAACACCACTTATTATATTATCCATAATAATTTTAGGGTCTTCAGTACGAGGATTATCATTAGTAAATATTACATAATCACTTTTTTGGGTAGCAACATTTCCCATAATAGGTCTTTTTTTAGGATCTCTATCTCCACCGCAACCTACAATAGTAATTATTTTACCTTTTTTATTTTCTAAAAAAGAATTAATTATTTTTTCAACAGCATCTGGTGAATGGGCATAGTCAATTACTGCCTCAGCATCACGTACTTTAATTTGTTCACATCTTCCCTTCGGAGGAAAAACATCTTTAGTTATATCAAATATTTTTTGAATATCTATTCCATAAGTATTAATTATGGCTAGTGCTGTCATATAGTTATAAACATTAAATTTACCCCTTAAATTAGTTGTAACACTTAAATTTTTTTCATGATGTTTAAAATTAATTATTGTACCACTATCAGTACTTTCATAACTTATTACTTCATAATCAGATTTAGTAAATCCAATTGTTTTATAATTTTTCTTTTTAAAATACTTACCATATTCATCATCATTATTAACAATAATTGTACCAGTATCCTTTAGGTAATCTAAAATTAAAAGTTTTGCTTTTAAATAATTTTCCATAGTTTTATGATAATCTAAATGATCCTCGGTAAGATTTGTAAATGCCTCAATAGTAAAAGATAAACCTTCGACCCTTTTAAAAGATAAAGCATGTGATGAAACTTCCATTACAACAGCTTTGCAACCTTTTTCAAGAGCAGTAGTTAGCATTGAATAAATCTCAGTTATTTCAGGAGTTGTATTAGGTAGTTCATAAACTTCATTCTCCACATAAAAACCAATTGTGCCAATATAAGCAGTTTTAATTCCAAGTTTATTAAGCATTTGATAAGTTAGAAAACAAGTAGTTGTTTTACCATTTGTACCAGTTACACCAATAATATCAAGTTTATTAACAATATCCTTATAATTATCAACAATATATTTTTGTAAATACTCTTTTGTATCAGGAACAACAATTGTTTCAACGTTATAACTTCCATGTTCACATACTATTTTTGATGCACCATTTTCAATTGCTTTTTCAATATAATCGTGCCCATCAACAGTATTTCCCTTTATAGCAATAAAAGTATCACCCTTTTTAACTTTTCTTGAATCAGTTTTAATATTTATCATAATTAATCCTTTCTATATTTCATTAAAATATATGTCGTACCACACTAAAAATGTGTATATTGTCCAAACCTTTTTATATGAATCTCTTTTACCATTTTTATGTTCTTCGAGAAGTTTATTAATTTTTTTTGTATCAAAAAATAATTTTGCACTTTCTCCATTAAATTTTTCTTTAATTATATTATATAACTTATCAGTTTTAATCCATTCTCTCAAAGGGACAGGAAACCCAAGTTTTTTCTTTTTATATGCTTCATTAGGTATTACCTTCGAAGCGGCTTTTCTAAGAGCAACCTTTGTAGTTTCTTTATTTATTTTTGCATAAGTAGGTAAAGATTTTGCAACTTCATAAACTTTATTATCTAGAAATGGAGTTCTTGCCTCAAGGCCAAACATCATTGTATTTCTATCGACTGCGTGTAAAAAATCATTTACCAACCAATAATAATAATCAATCATTTGTCTTTGAATTAATGTAGAATTATCTTTATATCTATCATAAACATTCTTTACAATATCTTTTGTATTTATTTGATTTGGAATTTTAACAATACTTTGTGCTTCTTTATCACGAAATACTCTTCCTAAACCAATGTTATAATTTTCTAACTTTTGTCCTCTTCGATAAAGAAAATTAAAACCTCTTATATCTGGAAAAATACTTACAATATTTGAGACAATATGTCTTAAAAAATAAGGTAATTTCATATATCCTTGCATAGTAAGTTCCTCTTGGTAAGAGTTATAACCTGCAAAAAATTCATCTGCTCCTTCACCAGAAAGAACAACTTTTACCTCTTTCGAAGCAATTTCTGACACAAAATATAAAGCAATTGCTGATGGGTCCGCTAAAGGTTCATCCATATAATACATAATTTTAGGAAAAGATTCTATATATTCATCCATAGTAATTTTTTTTGAATAATTTTCAATACCTAACTTATCAGATAAATCTTTTGCATAACTAATTTCATCAAATTTTGGATTATCATATCCAACAGTAAACGTTTTATCTGGTTTTGCAAGTGAAACTATATACGAAGAATCTATTCCACTTGATAAAAATGAACCTACTTCAACATCACTTATTTGATGATATTCAACTGAATTTTTCATTGCTTTATCAATATTATCAACAATTTTATCCATATCATCATTTTTTTCTTTAAATTCTAGTGTAAAGAAACTTTTTGTTTTAATCTTACCATCTTTATAGATTAAATAGGTTCCTGGGTCAAGTCTATATACCCCCTTGAAAAAGGTTTCTGATGTTGGAACGGAGTTAAAACATAAATATGCAGATAATATATCAGTATTTAGTTTCTTTTCAAAATCTGGATTTGCTAAAAATGCTTTTGGTTCTGAGGCAAACATAAATGTATCATTAAATTTTGCATAATAAAGTGGTTTAATACCAAAACCATCTCTTGCCATAAATAATTCATTTTTATTTTTATCCCATATTGCAAAAGAAAACATACCTCTTAAATGATTTGGAAGTTTTTCACCCCACTGTTCATAACCATGAAGTATTACTTCAGTATCAGTTTTTGTTTTAAAAACATGTTTCTTTTTTAATAAAGCCTCTTTTAATTCTTTAAAATTATAAACTTCTCCATTATAAATAATAACCTTACTTTTATCTTCATTATATATTGGTTGAGCACCAGTATTTAAATCAATTATTGCAAGTCTACGATGAGCAAGTGCACAATTATCATCAATATAAAAACCTTCACCATCTGGACCACGATGCTCAATTTTTTTTGACATATCTTTAATTATTTTCTCTTTGTTTTCTTTATTATTTACAAATCCTACGATTCCACACATACTATCACCTTCTTGTTAGTTTTCTTTATATGTACTTTTATATAAATCTACTTCTTCATTTGAATTTTCTTTATTAAATTTAATTTCTGGTAAATCACTTAATGATGCAAGTCCAAAATAATCTAAAAATTCTCTAGTTGTTTTATATAAATTTGGATGTCCTGGTAAATCAGACTTTCCACATACTTTAATTAAATCTTTTGCCATTAATTTTTTTATCATAAAAGATGAAGAAATTCCTCTTAAATTGTCTACACCAGTTCTAGTAATTGGTTCATTATATGCAATAATTGCAAGTGTTTCAAGTGCTGCTTGAGATAATGTTTCAGCTCCTGAAGTATCCTTAACTAGTTTTTGATAATACTCAATATGCTCTTTTTTAGTCGTTAATTTAAAAGAGTTAGATAAATAACTTATTCGAATACCTCTTTCAGCTTTTTCATATTCTTTCTGTAAATCATTTAAAAGTTTTCTAGCTTCTTTTTCATCAATTTCTAAAACTTCACAAATTTTTTCTAAAGTAATACCTTCATCTCCGACTACAAATAGTATTCCCTCTAAAACTGCTAATTTATTCATTATATACCTCAACATATATTTTACTAAAATTTTTGTTTTGTGACAAGGTTATCAAATTATCTTTACTCATTTCTAAAACACTTAAAAAAGTAACAACAATTTCCTCTTTTGTACATTCATTAAAAAGTCTAGTAAACTCAACCTTTTTTTCTCTACTCAAAATATTTTTTATATAATTAATTTTATCTTTAACACTAATTTCTTTTCTAGCAATTTTTGTATTTCTTGGTTTTTTATACTCTAATCTTTCAGATATTTCAAGCATTGCATTAACAAGATCCTCTAAAGAAACATCATCACTCAAATAAGTTTCATTATTAGCATATTCCTTTAAACTTTCTGGTACTTTTGTAAAATAATCTTGTCTATTTTTTTCAAGTTCACGAAAATCATTAGTAATAGTTTGATATTTTTCATATTCAATTAATCTATTACGTAAATCTTCTTCACTATTAATTTCATAATTATCATCGTCTTCTTCTTCATCAAAACCTAATATAATTTTACTTTTTAAATGTATTAGTTCTGATGCCATAACTAAATACTCACTTTTATTATCTAAATCATTTTTATCAAGTGAGTTTATAAAATTGATGTATTCATCTATTATTATCTTTAAATCTATTTCATATATGTCAAGTTCATGTTTTTTAACCATATGAAGCATTAAATCTAAAGGTCCTGTAAAATCTTTAATATTAAAATTCATTTTTCTCCTTACTAACTACAAATAAAGAATTCAGCGGTCATTTCATAATTAATTTTAATTGGACTTACTCCTTTACTATAGTAATAAATATTATCTATTTTTGTATCACCAGCATTATAATCCATAGTTAATCTATATCTAAATCCATTAGTTATTTCAGTTACTGTTGCAGTAATACCTGACTTACCTTCAAAAGATGCTGCTAAAGTAGTGTATTCATTAAATAAGTTTGCATAATTTACATTATCATTAGTAACTATTATAGTATCTTCATATTTAAATAACTTATCATTTTCAAAAAAATATATAATTGATTCGCCATTATTATTTTTACAAGTCATCGCAGATTTATTTTCACTATCAACATCAAGGCTAATTAAATCATAATCACTTTCCTCGAGTTTAGCAATATTATACTTTGTTGGAGTAACACTTAACTGATATGAAAAATTTTTATTAGATTTATTAGTAATAATACCATTAATTTTAATTACAGAAATTTGAGTATTACTGTCATCATATAATCTAATAAAATATGAATCATTTGTTAAATTAAGTTCTTTATCTGCATTATTGTTAACTAAAAAACTTAGTGTTCCAGCATCAAAACTAATATTAGTAAATGTAGTTTCATTTAACTTTACTTCATTATTTGTAAATGCATAAATAGTATTTTTACTATTTTCGGTAACATTTGTTGTGGTGTTAGTCCCATTTTCAGTACCATTTGTAGTGTTATTATTTACTACATAATTATTCGTAAAGGCTTTATTATATAAATAATCACGATATGCTTTTTGAATATCAGGTAAGAAATAAATTACCACAATAAAAATAATAAATAAAAAAAGTGTTCCAATCCAACCATATTTTTTTGTATCAGTTCTTCCTATTGTAACTGATTGTAAAGGATTTGTATCTATATTAACTTTTCTTCTTCTAGCCAAGTTATTCCCTCCTACTCTTCATAGTAATTATACTATATTTACAAATATAAAACAAGAAAAGTATTGCACTTTAATTTAATTATTGTTATAATATATCTAGTTTTGTTGAAGCAAAACATTTTGGCGGGGTATATCAACTGGCTAGATAGTTCGGTTCATACCCGAAATGTTGGGGGTTCGAGTCCCTCCCCCGCTACCAATAAAATATTAATAGATAGGAATATCTATTTTTTTTAAACAAAATAAAGTGTTCAATCAAGAACACTTTTTTAGAGGTGATTATTTATAATAAATAATCCAATATAATTTTAACATGTTTTTCTATAAACCTCAACGAACAAGTGAGTATAATTTTACTTAATTAATGAGAAAATAATATTAGAAAGACTGGTGAGCATATTGCATAATAAAAATGATGAAAATTATATTTATTATTTAGTTGCTCATAATCTAAAATCTATTAGAAAGAAAAAAGGACTTACTCAAGCTAAATTTGCAGAACTTTGTAATTATAGTGAAGGATTTATAATGAATATTGAAAGTAATAAATATTTACAAACATTTAGTTTAGGAACACTTTGGAAGTTTGCCCAAGTTTTAGATATTGATATACGAGAGTTATTTATACCAATTGATGATAATAAATAACTTTTTTTCATTTGTAGACAAAACATAAAATATATGATATAATCTATTTGTTTTTGAAAAACTTTTAAAAATAAGAAAGAAGGATTTTATATGAAAAATGAAATAGAGGAAACATCTATAGTTGCTTTAGGTGGCCTTGGAGAAGTTGGAAAAAACATGTATGTTATTACTCATAAAGATGAAATAATTATAATAGATTGTGGAGTTCTTTTCCCTGAGGATGACTTACTTGGAATAGATTATGTTATACAAGATTATACATATCTTAAACAAAATGAAAGCAAAATTAAAGCATTAATAATAACGCATGGTCATGAAGATCATATTGGAGGTATTCCATTTTTACTTCAAAGTGTAAATATTCCTGTTATTTATGCTCCTAAAATTGCTACAGATTTAATTAATAAAAAACTTGAGGAAAGAAATATTAATTACAAAAATATTGAACTAATAAATAAAGATTTAGTTTTAGAGTATAAATATTTTAAAATTGAATTTGTTAATACTACCCACTCAATACCAGATAGTTTTGCAATATGTATTCATACACCAAATGGAACGATTTTTGAAACTGGTGATTTTAAATTTGATTTAACCCCAATTGGACCAATGGCAGATATCCATAAAATGGCTAAAATTGGTGCTGAAGGTGTAACACTACTTTTAAGTGATTCAACCAATGCTCTATCCGAAGGTTATTCAAAAAGTGAATCATCAGTTGATGGAACTTTAAATGATATTATATCAAGGCATCACGGAAGAGTTATAATTGCAACATTTGCCTCAAATATATTTAGAATTAAACATATAGTTGAAACTTGTAAACAATACGGAAGAAAAATAATTGTCTTTGGAAGAAGTATGGAAAATGCAATCGAACTTGCTAGTAATAATGGTCTTATCGAAGATAAAAGTATATTTATAGATGCATATCAAGCAAAAAGTTTAAAAAGAAATGAAGTATGTATATTATGTACTGGTACTCAAGGAGAACCTCTTGCAGCTTTATCAAGAATAGCTAATGGTGTTCATAAACAAATATCATTATTAAATGATGATTTAGTAATATTTTCATCAAGTGCTATACCAGGTAATGCAAATAGTATAAATAAAATTATTAATAAACTTTATTTAAAAGGTGTAAGAGTATTTACTAATACTGAATTTAGTGATATACATACATCTGGTCATGCTAAAGAAGAAGAACTTAAATGGATGCTTAGAATTATTAAACCAGCTTATTTTATGCCAATGCATGGTGAATACAGAATGCTTAAAAAACATGCTGAAATTGCTAAAATGTGTGATGTTGAAAATTCTTTAATTTGTGAAAATGGTAATGTTGTAAAAATGCTTAATGGAAAAGTATATAAAGATGGTAATGTTATATCTGGAGATGTTTATGTTGATGGATCAAGAGTTGGTGATGTAGGCTCTGTAGTTATAAAGGATAGAAAACTTATGAGTCATGATGGTATTTTAATTACTATTTTAAATATTAATACTTTAACAAGAAAATTATTAATAAAACCAAATGTTACTGCACGTGGATTTGTTACAATAAATGAAAATATTGAATTAATTAATAAAATAGAAAATAAAATTTCTGATATTACAAATAATTACCTAGCAAAATCAATTTATAGTTATACTGATTTAAAAAATCAAATCATTTTAGAGGTTCTTCCATATATTAATGAACTTACAGGAAGAAGACCAATTATATTACCTGTAATTATGGAAGTTAATCAATCTATATATTAAAAAAACTGCAATAATCATATTGCAATTTTTTTATAGGTATTTTTCTAATTGTTCATTTTGACTATAGAATCTATCAAAAGTTAAATACTTTGCTCCATCTTTTATTAGCACCTGAGGTTTTTGCACCTCTCTACTTTTAAAAACAGTTTCACAATTTAAAGTAAAATATTTTGGACTAAATATCATACAAAGTTTATCACTTGCCCAATGTTTTTCTAATACATTTCTATCAGTTTCAGAAAATACACTAGTATATTGTCCATGTGAATGATAACAGCCAATAACTTCGAGATTTTTAGATTTAGCAAAATTTAATGCTCTTGACTCATAAAAAATTGGAAACATAAATTCATTTGCAGAACCAACTAAATCTTTTTCATAATACATTTGTGTAACATAAAAATATTTAAGCCCATCCTTTTCTATCATACTACCTAAAAGATAACCTCCACATTCGTGAAATTCATCCATAAATGCGTGATTTATAATAGCATCAGATACATTTAAATTCATAATAACAATTGATTTTTGTGTTTCCATAATATCCTTTCAAAAAGAAGAAGTAATTATTTTGCTTCTTCTTGTGCTCTTGTTTCCCTAATAACAGTAATTTTAATTGTACCAGGATATTGCATTTCTTTTTCAATTTTATCTTTCATATCTCTAGCAATTTTAAAACTTGTTAAATCATCAACTTCATTAGGTTTAACCATAACTCTAACTTCTCTTCCTGCTTGCATTGCATATGTTTTTTCAACACCTTCGAAAGAGTTACCAATACTTTCTAATTGTTCAAGTCTTTTTATATAATTTTCAACTGAATCATTTCTTGCACCAGGTCTTGCAGCACTTAAAGTGTCCGCTACTGCGACAAGGTTGGCAATTACAGTTTTTGCTTCTTTAGCACCATGATGAGAAACTATTGCATCAAGTACTGTTTCATTTTCATGATATTTTTTAGCAATATCATATCCAATATCAACATGAGAACCCTCAACTTCAAAATCTATTGCTTTACCAATATCATGTAAAAGTCCCGCTCTTTTAGCAAGTGAAATATTTTCACCAAGTTCTGATGCCATAAGTCCACATAGATTAGCAACCTCGATTGAATGCTTTAATGCATTTTGTCCATAACTAGTACGATAATTTAATTTACCAATTAAATGTAATAGTTCTGGATCCATCTTAGTAAGACCAAGTTCATTCATTGTCTTATTACCAAGTTCGGTTATTTTACTATCAATATCCCTTACAGTTTTATCATACACTTCCTCGATTCTTGCAGGATGTATACGTCCATCTTTAATAAGTGTCTCAATAGTAATTTTAGCTATTTCTCTACGAAGTGGATCAAATGATGATATAACAATAGCTTCAGGAGTATCATCAATTATTAAATCAACTCCAGTAATTGATTCAATTGTACGAATATTTCTTCCTTCACGGCCAATTAAACGACCTTTCATTTCATCATTAGGAAGTTCAATTGTACTAACAGTCTGAAGACCTACAACATCATCAGCATATCTTTCCATTGAACCAACAATTAATTGTTTTGCTTTTTCATTTGCCTCAAGTTTTGCTTTTGCAGTTTCTTCGGAAATATACTCTGCTATTTCCTTACTCATATCAGCCTCAACTCTAGACATAATTTGTTTTCTAGCATTATCTTTACTTAAGCCAGATATTTTTTCTAATTTTTCAATTTCCTCTTTTAAAAGAGTATCCATTTTATCCTCTTTTTCTTGGATAGTTTGATTTCTTAAATTTAGAGAGTTTTCTTTTGCATCTAAAGACGAATCTCTTTTCTGAAGCATTTCTTCTCTCTTATCAAGATTATTTTCTCTACTAATTAAACGATTTTCAGTTTCTTTAAGTTCTGCCTTTTTTTCTTTTATTTCAGCATCCGTTTGTTGTTTTAATTTAAAACTTTCTTCTTTAAGTTCCAAAAGAGCATCTCTTTTTTGTTTGTCTGCTTCTTTTTTAGCTTCATCAATTAGTTTAATAGCTTTATTAGTGCGTTTTTTATTTATAATATAATAAATTACAAATACTATTGCACCACCAATTATTAATCCAATAACTAGAGTTAAAATGGAAGTTGTAGTTAATTCCATTTTAATCCTCACTTTCCTTTTATATAGAATTTTTTTAATTCCTACAATTTAATTATATATTTTTTTTCAAACTTAATCAATAGAAAAATAATATAGGTTTACAAAATTACCTATATTACATATAAAAAAATTGAAAAAAAGAATAATATACTTGCGGCTAAAACAAAGAAATGAAATATTGAATGCATATATTTTTTCTTTTTACCTATCCCGTAAAATATTGCACCAATAGTATAAATAATTCCTCCACTGAGCATCAAATAAATACCTGCTATATCAATGCTATTTAATAGTGTTTTAAAAGTAAATATAATCATCCATCCCATTACTAAATAAAGAAACATTGAAAATTTTTTATACTTATTTAAATTAATTGAATTTAAAGTTATACCAAGTATTGCACATCCCCATATAACTCCAAAAACTGTCCATCCTAAAGCCTTAGGAAGTGATACTAACGCATATGGTGTATAAGTTCCCGCAATAAGTAAAAAAATCGAATCATGATCTAATATTCTAAAAACTCTTTTAGCATTATTAGGTTTAAATGAATGATATAATGTAGACATTGTATATAAAATAATTGAACAACTTCCATAAATAACCGAACTTATTACAGCATAAACATTATGGTGAATTGCACTAAAAACAGTACATAAAACAAGAGCTGCAATTGAAAGAAGACCTCCAACGCCATGACTTATCGCAGATAATAGTTCCTCACATAAATTATATTTTGGTATTTCAATCTTATCTTTTAATTTCATATATAAATCATATCATAAACAGAGCAATATTTAAATAACAAATATTTTAAAATATGTGTTATAATAGTCTTCATAAAGGAGAAAGAATATGCAAGATAATTTTATGAAATATATAGAATATTTATATGTAACAGGCCAACTTGATGAAATGGATAATGAACAGATTTCAGAAATTGCCAATGAACTTTTTAATGATGATGAGTCATTAGATAGTGATGATAATAGTTTAAAAAGATAAAAAAACAATGCCACTTAAGCATTGTTTTCATTTGATGTTAAATTAATATTTCCAACTCCACCTTCAATAGTTAAACTAACAAGTCCTTTACCATTTTCATAATTTGAATTTATTTCTTCACCATTAACTTTAATATTACCTAATCCTTTATTAATTTTAACTTTATAATCATTTAAACTATTAAATAAGTTAATATTAAACTCTCCTACACCAGTAGTAATTTTATTACTACCCTTGAATAAAGCAGAAATATTTGTTTTACCAGCTCCCATAGTTAAACTTAAATTATAGATATTTCCATATTCAATATCAAGACTACCTGCTCCACCTAAAACTTTAGTTTCATCTAAAACAGTAAGTCTTTTAAAATCAATTTTACCTGCTCCTTGTTTTAAATTAAGTTTTTTAGTTACAAGATTTTCAGCTTCAATTTTACCAGCACCTGTAGTAAATTCTATTTCACTAAATTCTTTATCGCTAGGAAGATAAATAATTAAATTACTATCTTTTGTTTCAAAAGAAACATTAATTTTTTCTTCATTGATTTTAATTACACCATTTTTATTTTCTAATTTTACATTTTTATTATTTGTTTCTATTTTAAAGTTTTCAGCATCTTTAATAATTAAATTTGTATAAGATAAAGTTACACTTAACTTAGAAATATTATCATTTCCATCATAAATAACTTTATTTTCCTTTAAAAGAGCACCAGTACTAAAAAACTTTTTAAATACATTATATTTACCTGTATAAAGTCCATATATAACAAATATTATTAATGCAAGAATAATTAATCTAAATAATCTTTTTATCATTTAACATCTACTCCACCAAAGATGCATACAGAATTTAAATATATAGTAATTTCTTTTTTACTAGATTGTTTTCCTCTTTTTACTTCAACACCTCCGAAAAATGGAGTCGAAGATACTTTAACTTTTACATCATCAGGAACATATATATCTATTCCACCAAAAACTGATAAAGTATTTATAACAATATCTTTTTCAATTTTGGCATCTCTTAAATCAAGTTTTATTCCTCCAAAAAGTGATTTTAAATCTAAATTCTCTACTTTTTCATCCTCAAATTTTAAATCTTGAGAACCAAATACTGCAATATAATTATTGCTTTCTTTATTATTTGCATTAATTTTTTTAATTTCTTTGCCATTAATACTTAATACATCCTTAAATACTAATAAAAGTCCAATTGAAATTAAAATAACAGGTAATAATAATTTAATTAAAAGCTCATATTCAATTAAATCTCTTTCCGCTAAAAAAAGCCAAACACCAATAATTAAAAATATTAAACTTGAGGTTTTTTCTTTATCATTTATAAGTCCTACTAAAGAAGGAATTATTATAAATAAAGTCCACCAACCAGAGAAAAATAAATTAATATTAGTAATTCCAAAAGCATTTAAGCCAAGTATTAACCCAATAAAAATTAATAAAAATCCAATAATATATTTTGTATAATCTTTCATATCTAACCTACTTTCTATAAAAATTATAACACTTAATAAAGTCTATGTAAAACTATTTTAAATAATAATGTCTAATTGTATTTAAGTTTTCAACTACATTTTAAAGACTCTTTATAAAATCATAGATATATGGGTATATAATTTTATATCCTTCATAATTCAAATGAAGATTATCTGGCAAATATGTTTTTGTATTAACTTTTAAGATATTTGAATATTCTTCATTAAATAAATCTAAATATTTTATATTCCATTTATCAAGAATTTTCTTTGTCATCATAATATATTTATTATAATCATCATAACTCCATTTCTGACCTCTTTCTGTATAATTTGGAGTATAATAAGTTATAATATATCCAATTTTTGCATCTTTAAAATATTTTTTTGCGTTATATATATATGATTCAAATCCTCCGGCAAAAGTATTTACATCAAAATCATCTTCTCTCTTACTATTTGATATTTCTCCTAAAGGTGTGTTATATAAAACATCATTAATACCACCTTGCATAATTACATAATCATATTTTTCATTTGCATGAGAAATAATTGTATCTGTAAGCCACTTATTTTTATCATCATAGGTTGATACTCTATAATCACTTATTCCAGCATTCATAACGATGTTAAAATCATAATTATCCTTTATAAATTCTGCCCAAGAATAACCTTTAGTTAGAAAACCATAAGTTATAGAATCACCGAAAAATATAATATTTTTATTTTTAGTAACTACAGTATAAATAATTTTATAAGAAACTTTTTTATTATCGAGTTTGCAATTTATAGTATCATTATTTTTTTGACAAACGACTTTTTCATTATTCGAAGATACAATGTTATCTAAATAATTATAATTTTCATTTTCTAAGATATGTACTTCTTTAGATTTAACATTTATAAAAGTTTCTTTTTCTTTTATATTATTACAACCACATATAACTACACATAACATTATTAAAATAAATTTTTTCATAAATTACCTACCTTAACTTTAATATTGACATATCATCATATAAATTGTTTAAATTATATAATATTAATACATTATCAATATTTTTACTCTTTACAAAATCACTTACACTTTTATTATAATACCTTAAATCAATTACATAAATATTTTTATAATGTGATGTTAAAAAAGGAATAAATGAATTTGCATAACTATTTTTTATAACAAGAATTGAGTTTTCATTTTCAAAATTTTCAATTTCTATTAAAGCATGATTATTATCTAAAAATATTGAATACTTATCTTTTTTATCTAAATAATCATAATTATATAAACTATTAGTTACTTTATTTTCATTAACATAATTTATAGTTAAATTTTCATTTTTTAAAAATAAATATATATCATCACTTTTATCATAACTAAGCACTTTTGTTTGACTTGTTCCTTTAAAAGAGTTACTTACTTTAACAATATTATAATAGCTTTCGTCATTTGGAATAATGTTTTTACTTTCCATATATTTTTTATATGCATAATATGCACCGAAACTAGTCCAGTGATGATCAGTTTTATAATACATATTTGTTTTTTTATTATGATTTTTTAAAGTATCTATTACATTTATGTTATTTGAATATTTTAAACTACTATATAAATAATTTATATCATTTTCTTCATTTGTGTTAATACTTCTTTTTAGTTTATCACTATTAATATAAATAGAATCAGGTACTATCATAACATCTGTTTGAATATTTTTAGCAAAATCATTTATTGTTTCTATTACTAAACTACTTTTTTTGATTTCAACTTTTTCTGGCAATAAATAATCATCATTTGCAACATAAACTCCATTTACAAGGGTTTTACCACATAATAATTCAATTTTATTTTTTAGTTTTAAAAGTTTATTTCTAAATGGTGCATTATCAAGTAAATAACTCTCTACATTGTTTAAACTGAATTTTGTTAAATATCTATTTTCAAATTCTGAATAGCTTTCCTTTTTTTTAAATATAAACATAACTGAATAAATAAAAATCATAATACTTATTATTAAAAATATAATTTTATTTCTTTTTTTCATAAACTACCCCTTAAAAACTATTATATAAAAATGGTTTAAATGAACCAGATAAAATAAATGAAACTGTAATTATAAATAAGCAAACATAAATAATTATTATTACTATATTTATAAATTTGTTATTAGAAATTTTATTTTTTATACTTTCTGGAAGTTTTAAAATCATAAGTAAACTTAATATGATTAAAAATAAATTATCCCTTAAATAAAAGATTACTTCATTATTATAAAGGTTACCCTTAAACATATTTGATATAAATAAACTTATATCATTTAAACTATTTTGAGTAAATAATATATAACCAAATAATACAATAGTTATTACATACAAATGCTTAAATATTTTAGGAATCTTTTCTAAAAAATTATTTAAAACAAACTTTTCTAAAACTATTATTATTCCATAGTATAATCCCCATAATAAAAAATTAATTGTATTTCCGTGCCAAATACCCGTTAAAAGCCAAACTACCATAAGATTTCTTATTGTTATGAGTTTATTTTTCTTACTTCCTCCTAAAGGGAAATAAACATACTCTTTAAAAAAATTTGAAAGTGATATATGCCATTTACGCCAAAAAGAAGATATACTATTTGCTAAATATGGATTATCAAAATTTTCCTCTAAAGAAATACCACACATTTTACCAAGTCCTAGTGCCATATTTGTATAACCTAAAAAATCAAAATATAAATATAATGCATAAATAATTAAAACAAACAAACATGATAAAAATGTTTTATTAGTTATACTATTAAAAGTGTTATATAAAATACTTAAATTATTTGCAAGTAATACCTTTTGAAATAAACCCGTTAAAAATCTATAAAAGCCTTTTGCTCCTATTTCAAAAGAAATATCTAAATTCCTTATATTTTTTGTTACTTCATTAAACCTTGTAATTGGTCCCATTAAAACATTGCAAAATAGTGTAATATAACATAAATAATCTAAAAAACTTTCATTTTTAATTTTATTATGTTTTCTATCAAGTATGTAACTAATATTATTAAAGGTATAAAAACTTATCCCTAAAGGAAATATAAAATAGTTTGTATATTTAAAAAAACTTAAAAATAATATATTAATTATTACCAAAACATTATATGATCTTTGATATTTTTTTCCTAATAACTTAATATAAAAATAATTAAATAAAATGGTAAAAATTAATAAACAAAAATTAAATATTCCACTGTAAAGATAAAATATTAAATTAAATATTATAAGAACAATATATCTTTTTGACTTTGGAAGCAAAATAAATAATAGATAAAAAATTGGTAAAAAAAAGAAAATAAATAATAAACTACTAAAATTCATTAATTTATATATTCCTTTACTACATTATACATTTCTTCATTATTTTCAGATACTATATATATTAAATAATCACCTACTGATGTTGCAAGTTTATTTTTAATTAAATTAACAGCCTCTGGTGAATATAAACTACTTTGATTTTCTAATATAGAAAACATTTCATCCATATTATTTTTTACTTTTTCTTTATTTTCAGATTTTACTTTAATTAAAGCATAAAAATTACCATCTTGATTTTCACTTGACTTAATAATATATTCTTCCATTAAAGTTATATCTTGATTATAAATACCCTCAAGTTCTTTATCACTCATAAGAGCCATATTTTGATATTTTTCATCAAGTGATGTTGATGCTCCTTTCATATCAAGTGTTGATGCACTTTTGTTACAACCAGCTAAAATAATTGCAAGCCCTATAACCATTATAATTTTTTTTAATTTCATATTAATTTACCACCTTTCCTAAATCTAAATGTTTTACGTAGTCTATATATTTATTTCTTCCTTCTTCATTTAAATGAAAATTGCAATTAAGTTCATCAGTACATTCAAATAAACTTACATCAGCATAACCTTCATTATCCTTTATTTCATTTGTAAAATCAATAAAATTTATATTATTTTCATAACAAAATCTTGCTAAATAATAATTTAAAATATTAATATTTTTTTGACTTGATTTATTTAGTGTACCATCATTTATTGGAAATATTGATGAAAATATAATTTTTGTATCTTTATAATTTAACTTAATATTATCATAAAATTTTTGAAGTTCTCTTACAAATACATCTTTTTGCATATAAAGTCCAGCATTAATTCCAGGACATACAATTAAATATTTTGGTTTATATTTTGTAAGAGCATCATTTAAAACTGTATTTTGTCTATTTTCATAAGTTTCAAAAGTCGAAGAATTCATTTGGGCAATGTTTAAGTTATTTCTTGCCCAAGTTTGATAAGCCGAAATATGTTTTCCTTTTTGATACAAAAATGATGTATTTGAGTCTCCTAAAAAGATAGTATCATTAAAATAATTATATTCATTTTCTTCATAAGTTAAAGTCGTTTTAGTAAATAGTCCTTTTAAAGTAAAATCTTTTATCGAACTTGTTAATGCACTATCATCAAGAACTTCAACAGCTCTTACAACTTTTGCTTTATTTTTAGAACTGTCTATGGCCTCATACACAACCTCATACTTGCCTGCTTTGGTTTCATCAATATTATTTGTTACTTTAATTTTGCTATTAATATCTTTATCATAGTTATCAGTTATTTCATAACCAGGTTCTTCATATTTACTATCTTTATTAAGATATATTATATTATCACCATTTAATGTTATTATAGGTTTTTCATTATCAACTACATGAACATTTCTAGTAACACTTTTTTTTAAATTTAATAAGTTTGCTGTATATGTAACTTTATAATCTCCTAAAGAGGTATTATCAATATTATTTTTTACATCAACTTTTAACTTTTTACCAAAAAATGTTGCTTTATAACCATTTTCAAAATAAGAACTATTTACATTTAAATAAATATCTTTATCTCCGATTAAAATAATATTAAAAAGAAAATTCATACTAAAAAAAGTAACTAAAAATATAGCTATAATTATAAGTAAAAATTTATATTTTGTTTTTAATTTTAACTTCTTTTTCTTCATAACTACCCTATAAAATAATACCATTTAAATTAATTAATTTCAATTATTTTGAATTTAAATATTCATTTAATTTATCTTTTATATTATTATAATCTTTTATTCCAATATCATATATTCTATCTATTTCTTTTTTATTTACTTTATTAAGACTTATATCAATATTTTCTGATGGATATATAGCAAATATTTTATTTTTACTATTTAATTTATCAATTATTTCTAATGATTCATTATACTGTTTATATCTATTAAGCATTGCTTTAATAAATTTAGGATATTTCTTATACTTAGTTTTTATTCCTATAATTTCTCCTTTATTAAATGGTTTTTTAGTAAAACCTTTTTCCCTTGTTAAAATAGCAATAATTCTATCATATTCTAAAGATAAAGCTTTTTTAATTGGAATACTATCACATATTGCTCCATCTAAATAATAATTGTTATTAACTTCTACAATATTTGTTAAAAATGGCATTGCACTACTTGCTCTTAATACTTCAATCTGATTATAAACATTATTTACTTCAATATATTCAGGAAGACCTGTTTCAACATTCGATACTGTTGCTAAAAGAAGTTTGTAATTTTTTTCATATTCTTTTTCATCAAATACTTCAATATTTTTAGTAACATTATAATAAGCAAAATCTTTATTAACAAAATTGCCAGTTTCAATTAATGATTTTTTACCCATATATCTTGAATCTTTACAATATTTCCTATTAATATTTAAACATCTTCCTATTTGCCTAGAATAATAATTTGGAGCTATTAAAGCACCTGCAGAAACACCAATTATTGCATCTATATTAATATTATCTTCGATAAATTTATCGATTATTGCAGCAGTATATGTACCCCTAAAAGCACCACCCTCTAAAACTAAAAGTGTTTTCATGTATCCTCCTTTTCAAAATAATTATATCTACTTTTTTATTAAAAGTATATATACTTTAGATTAATAATTAATATATCAATAATCTTTTTTACCATTTTTGTGTATTTACACACTTTTGGTAAATAGAAACTTCATAATAATTTTATTCTAAAAAAATGCGGCCTGTAAAAAGGCCGCTCAGGGGGTTTTGGTTTGACTATTCCTCACATTATAATTCGTAAGGTTTTAGTCAGGCATAGGTTTTTATTTGTCCTATGCTAATTAAATAATAATATGATTTTTTAAAAAAGTCAATTATTTTTTTTACACTTTACTAATGATTTACACTTTTTAATCTGTGATGTTTAAATTTTGAGCTAAGTCTTTATAATATTCATTATTTAAATATTCTTTACTATCAATAAATTTTTTTGCATCTTCATTAGCAAATAGCAAAATATTATAGTCATTTTTTAAATTAGCAAGTTTAAATGACATATCTCCATGTTGTTTAACACCAAATAAATCTCCATGACCACGCATTTCAAAATCTTTTTGAGATATATAGAAACCATCATTACTTTCCTCCATTACTTTAAGACGATCATTATCACTATCACTAATTAAATAGCAATAACTTTGTAAATCACTTCTTCCTACTCTTCCTCTTAACTGATGAAGTGTTGCAAGTCCAAATCTTTCAGCATTAAATATTACCATCATCGTAGCATTAGAAACATCTATACCTACTTCAATAACGGTGGTTGCTATTAATATTTTAATCTGATTATTTTTAAAATCATTCATGATACTTTCTTTTTCACTAGTTTTCATTTTACCATGAATTATTTCAATTCTAAATAAATTTTTAAATGCAAGTGATAGTTTTTCCTTTAACAAATTTATACTTGTTAAATTTAATGATTCATCCTCTTCGACTAAAGGAGACACTACATATATTTGATGGCCTAATTTTATTTGTTCAAGCATAAGTCCAAGCACCTCTTTAATATCACTATTTTTCTTAACCTTTGTAATAATATTTTTTCTACCAGTTGGTTTAGTTTTAATATATGAAATATCTAAATCACCATAAATAGTCATTGCATAAGTTCTAGGAATAGGTGTTGCTGATAAATATAAAATATCAGGGCATTTTGATTTATCTTCCAAAGTAAATCTTTGATGTACTCCAAAACGGTGTTGTTCATCTGTTATAACAAGTCCTAAATTATTAAATATAATATTTTCATTTAATAATGAATGTGTTCCAATTAATAAATCTATTTCTTTATTTTGTACTCTTTTATAAATTGCTTCTTTTTCTTTTTTAGACATTGAACCAGTTATTAACTCTACAGCTACATTAAATTTATCAAGTATTTTTTTAATACTAAAATAGTGCTGAGTAGCAAGTACTTCAGTTGGAGCCATTAAAGTAGATTCAAATCCAGCAATAAAATTAGCATAGATTGCTCCCACGGCTACAACAGTTTTACCACTTCCAACATCTCCTAAAAGGAGTCTATTCATTTTTTTATTTGAACTCATGTCTTGAACAATTTCATTATAAGCATTATCTTGATCAGTAGTTAAAGAAAATGGTAATAATTTTTTAAATTCATTTATTTTATTTATATCAATATTTTTAGGTTCTTTATCTTTTCTAATATTTTGATTTTTAAAATAGTTCATTTTAAATGAAAAATCAAATAATTCTTCATAAATTAATCTATTTTTAGCATAATGAACCGTTTTTAAATCATTTGCAAAATGAATATTATATAATGCATCTTTTTTAGATAATAAATTATATTTTGAAATAATATTACTTGGTAAAGAATCTTTAATATATATATTATTAAAATTATCTTTTATTAATTTAGAAACTGTATTATTAGTTATTCCTTTTGTTAAATGATATACTGGTTCTATTTGACCATTAGTTACATTAAATTTTATATCCGAAGATGTAAATATATTTTTCTTAAAATCATATTTACCAATAATAGTTATATTTTTTCCAATAGTTAAATTTGTTTTTAAATAAGCTCTATTAAATATTACTACATTAAAAATTCTTTCATTATACCTTGCTCTAAATGATAATCTATTAAAATTTTTTTTAATATATGAAACAATTGGATTAGATTCAATAATTACATTTATTATTAATAAAGAATTATCTATTAATTCATTTGAAAAATTATAAACATTATATCTATATGGATAATAATTTATTAAATCATCATCTGTAAATATTCCTAGTTTATTTAATATTTTTGAAGTTTTTTCACCCACCTGGTGTAAATTTTTTATGTCCATTTTACCTCCAACCTAATTGTATCAAACTTTATAAAAAAAGCAAATATAAAGTTTTTTAAAAAAATATGTAAAATGAGTGTAAAGTTAATTGACTTTTTATCATATATGCTTTAGTATATTAATTACCAAATCACTTAAGAAGGCGATTTGGTGCTAGTATCACACTAGTCAACCCCTTTTTATTCTTTGAGGCCCTAAAGGCCTCGTTTTTTTTTTTATGAAAAAAAGAATACTAATCAGCACTCTTTATTTTATTATAATAATTATATCTTTCTTTAGCATTATTAATTTGTATATTAAGAAGTTTATTTGCCAAAGAATTATCTTTTATTTTTAAAGCATTATATCTTACTTCATTATTTAAAAATTCTTCATACTTATCAAAATTAGGTTCTTTTGAATCCAGATATAGCTTATTATCTTTATATCTCATTAAAAGCGTATAACCACACTCTACTGCAAGTTTTTCTTCGTTAATAGAGTTACACATTCCACCCTTGATACCATGTTCTATACAAGGACAATAACATATTACAATTGAGGGACCATTATGATTTTCTGCTTCAGTTAATGTTTTAATTGCTTGAACATTATTTGCTCCCAAACAAATAGATCCAACATATACATTAGGGGCGCACATAGCAATTTTAAATAAATCTTTTTTACTAGTTTTCTTACCAAAATCTGCAAATTCAGCAACAGCACCAACTTTTGTTGATTTACTTGCTTGTCCTCCGGTATTTGAATAAACCTCTGTATCAAGAACTAAAATATTAATATTTTCATTTGAATGAAGAATATGATCTATTCCATTATATCCTATATCATAAGCCCAACCATCACCACCAATAGCCCAAACACTTTTTTTAGGTATATATTCTTTTAAATCATATAATTCTTTTGGTAAAGTTAAATCATCCATATTTTTTACAAAATTATTTGTAATTTCATAATTATCAAAATTTAAAAGTAGATTTAAACAGGCATCTTTTTCTTTTTCAGAATAAGAATTAATAGAATTAGAAATAATATTTTTTATTCTATTTCTTTTTTGTTTATATGATGTATAAATACCATAAGCAAATTCTGCATTATCTTCGAAAAGTGAATTTGCCCAAGGAACTAAATATGGTGTTGATGGAAAACTACCTCCGTAAATACTTGAACATCCTGTAGCATTAGCAATAACTAATTTTTCTCCAACAATTTGAGTTAATAATTTAATATATGGAGTTTCACCACAACCAGCACAAGCACCAGAAAATTCAAATAAAGGTTTTGTTAAAGATACTCCTTTTATAGTGTTTTTTGGATATAATGATGGATTTTCATATGTATTAAATAATTCATCAGTTGGAGTAACATTTGTTTCTAAAGTAAGGGCTTTAGTAGGACAAACTCCTACGCATAAACCACATCCAGTACAATCTTTATTACTAATACCTACAAAATAATTATATTCATCATTTTCTAAAAGAGGTTTACCAAGTGATTTATCTTTAGTAATAAATGGTCTTATTACACTATGAGGACAAACTATATTACATGCTCCACATTCAATACATTTTTCTATATTCCACTTTGGAGTAAGCATAGAAACATCTCTTTTTTCATATTTAGATAGTCCACATTTAACTCCACCATTACTAAACATTTTAACTTCACTTGTAGAAAGGTTTTCTCCTTTTCTATTATTTATTAAAGTATAAATATCTTTTTCTTCATTTTCCTCTTTGGCAAAACTATCTATTATTTTTACATCTTTTATTTCATTTAATGATGCATTTATAGCATTAATATTATTATTAACAACATCCTCACCTTTAGTCATAAAGGCCTTTTTAACGGAATTAACAACCATTTTTTTAGCATTTGGTACATTTAATAGATTAAGTATATTTACTTCCATAATCTTGCTTATTTTGCCATTTAAATGATTTTCATAAGCAATCCTTTGTGCATTAATTATTTTTACATTTATATTTTTAGATATAATTTCTTTTTTTATAGAACTACTTAAATAATCATTTAATTCTTTTTCATTTTTAATAGTATTTATTAAAAGAATTCCATTATCTTTTATACCAGAAAGCATATCATATCTTTCAAAATAAACATCTTTTGTTACGACTACTAAAGTAGGGCTAGTTACATAAAAAGGTGCATTAATACTTTTATCTCCCATTCTTAAATGAGATATAGTTACTCCACCACTTTTTTTAGAATCATATTCAAAATAACCTTCGACATATTTTCCTAAACTTTCATGTAATAATGTAAGCATATTTTTCGAAGCACTTACCATTCCATCTGAACCAAAACCATATATTTTAAATTCTTCATAATTATTAGATAATTTATAATCAGTTTTTGGTAAACTTAAATGAGTTAAATCATCATTTATACCAATTGTAAAACTATTTTGAGGTTTACTTTCTAAACTATCATAAACACTTTTTATATCACTAGGACTAGTATTTTTACTAGATAGTCCATATCTTCCTCCGACAATCTCAATATTTTTATCTTTTAACGAAGATAATACATCTAAATAAAGTGGTTCACCAATACTTCCAGCTTCTTTAGTCCTATCCAATACAGCAATTTTTTGAATACTTTTAGGAAGTACTTGCTCTAAATATTTTTTACTAAATGGTCTATATAAATGAACCTCAATTAAGCCATAATCATTATTACCATTTTTTATTTCATTATCAATTACAAGTTTAATAGTGTCATTTACACTACCCATTGCAATAATTATATATTTAGCATTTTCGCTTCCATAGTAATTAAATGGTTTATAACTAGTTCCCATTATTTCATTAATTTTAGTCATATATTCATTAACAATATCTGGCATTTTATCATATAATTCATTTCTACTTTCAGTTATTTGAAAATATACATCCTCAGTTTGACTTGTTCCATAATTTAAATCTGAAAGTAATGCCCTTTTCTTAAAACTTTCTAAAGCATTTTTATCTACTAAAGGAAGTAATTTTTCTTCGGGTAATTCTTTTATTGTATTAAGTTCATGACTTGTTCTAAAACCATCAAAAAAGTGTATAAAAGGAAGACTTCCCTTTATCGCAGATAAATGTGCTACTGCCGCAAGGTTTTGAGCATCATAAACATTACTACTTGCAAGCATGCAGCATCCTGTCATTCTCGCAGAATATATATCACTATGATCACCAAATATTGAAAGAGCATGTGTTGCAATACTTCTTGCAGCAACATGAATTACTCCAGGAAGACATTCACCCGCTATTTTATATAGATTTGGAATCATTAATAGTAATCCTTGACTTGCAGTATAAGTAGATGCTAAACTTCCAGATAATAATGCTCCATGAAGTGCACCAGCCGCTCCAAGTTCTGATTCCATTTCTACAACAGTAGGTTTATCATTAAATATATTTTTTTTATCAGTATGCGTTAAGTAATCAATATTTTCAGCCATCGGTGAGGATGGTGTAATTGGATATATTGAACATATCTCACTAAACAAATATGCTACACTACTACATGCTTTATTTCCATCAACTATTTTCATTTTTCTATCACCACTTTAATTATATAAAAAAAACTAGCATTTTACTAGTTTAATTTTATCAACTTAGTGTATAAACATCATTGTATGTTCCACTGCCCGATAACTTGGCTTTAGAGGATAGAGAAATGACGGGGCGAGCACCAACAAAGTTGACACCTTCAAGGCCCAAACTACCACTAACGTCAACAAAGAAAGAGTTAGCACCACTACCACTCCACTTATAAGGGGAGCCCAACCAATAATATTGGTTGGTATATAAATAGTAACTAGAATTTGTACTTCCACCACCTGCCATATTTATTTCATCAGTTGTTATTAAACCCACCGGATAAATTAATGCACCATTTCCATTACTACTATTTACCGTAAATTTATCACTCTCATTTATACACTTTAAACTTGGTGAATTATCAAATATTCTATCTATTGGTGCATAATCAAAATTACTTCCAGTGGATACCCACGTTCCACTTGTTACAGTTCTATCATTACAAAATATTTGATCTGCTACTAAAGTTTTAGTTGCTGCATCTGTTTCAAGTGTTGTTGTTTTATACCAATTATCTATTGTTGTTTTAATTGTACTACTTGTACCTGTTCCATGTTGCTGTCCTACTGTATACATATATCCTACATATTCTGATGAATTAGAACTACTATTAAAGGCACTTCTTCCTATCGCAGTACCCTCTCCAGTCATTATTACTTTTGTACTTTCAGTTGGAGCTGTTGTCCCTGTGTAAACCATTCTTATTGAACCATCTCCATTTATTCTTATGATTCTCCAGTAAATATCATTACCAGATGAATCTTTTCCAAATTTTACCCAGTTGTTATCTACGGCACCTCTAAAATAATATGATGTACCTAAATCATCTTCTGCTGCATACATTCCTTCATTGGTTGTGGCAACTGTACTAAAATCAGGTTTTCCTTTTGCTTTAATAACTGTTTCTCCACCATTATATAAAAGTATTACATCTTTAGCTATTGTTGGTATTTCTCCAGTCTCGCAATTTTTCTTTACTGCATATATTTTACCTGTAAATGCTTTACTGGCTAAATTATCTTGTGATGCATTTAAATTATAATATCTTGCTGTTATATTTATATTTTGACTTGTTTTTGTTCCTGTACTTACTATTGATACTCCACTAACCAATGTATAAGTATTACCACTTTTATATGATGCTATTGTAGATGAATCAAAATTTTTCTCTGTACTAAAGTTATTTGTTCCATTTGGGCTTGTAACTTCTAAAGTAATTTCTTTATCTCCATTTTTTGTTGTAGGGCTTGTTCCATAAACATTAGAATTTGTATCATATTCATAAACTACATCATATATACAAGTTGTAGATAAGTTTGGACTTCCCGTAAGTTCTACTGTTAAAGTAGCGTTTGAAGAACTTGCTAAAGTGCCTGCATTTGTTTGACTCATATTTACTGCGGGTACTTGAAGGTTTAGTATTGCACCTTTTGAAATAAATGTTGCATCTCCTGGAGAAACTGCATTAATATTTACTGCTACATTATTATTTAAATTTACATCAAATGAACCAAAATATGCAAATGATGCTGTTATTACTATAAATAATAAAAGAATACTTGCAAATACTCCCATTATTTTTACATTAATATTTTTTTCCATACAAAATCTCTCCTTTATTCTATCTATAATAATTTAATCATTATTTTGATATATTTTCAAGTATGTCAATTAAAAAAAACTAGCATTTACTAGTTTAATTTATCTTCGATTTCCATAAGACGATTATATTTACAAATTCTTTCTCCTCTTGAAACAGAACCTGTTTTGATAAAATCAAGATTTAGTCCTACACCTAAGTCCGCAATAAAGGTATCCATTGTTTCACCACTTCGATGGGAAATAATTGTTTTATACCCATTTTTCTTTGCGGTATAAATGGTATCTAAAAATTCAGTTACACTACCAACTTGATTAGCTTTAAGAAGTATTGCATTTCCAGCACCAAGTTCTATACCTTTTTCTAAATATTTTTTTTGAGATACAAATAAATCATCACCAACAATCATTATTTTACCATTAAAATATTTAGTTAATTTACTAAAACTTTCATAATCATTTTCTTCGAAAGGATCTTCAATACTTATAATTGGATATTTTTTTATTAAATCTATATAATAATCAAATAATTCATCCTTTGATAACTTTTTACCATCAACTAAATAGCTATTTCCATCGTATAGTTCTGATGCTGCAACATCAAGGGCAAAAAATACATCAGTTCCTGGAGTATAACCACTTTCTGTAATAGCCTTTACTAAAATCATTAAGGCTTCTTCATTATTTTTTAAATCTGGTGCAAATCCACCTTCATCACCAACACCTGTTGATAAATGATAACCCTTTAAAATAGATTTTAAAGTATTAAATATTTCACTTGCACATCTAACTCTTTCTTTTTCCTCTTTTTGAACAGGAACAAGCATAAACTCTTGAATATCTAAATTATTATCTGCGTGTTTTCCACCGTTAATAACATTAATCATTGGTACAGGCATATTAAATTTACCAGTACTAACAAACTCAAATAATTCTTTACCTTCGAGTTTTGCTAAACATTTTAATGCACAAAGTGATACCCCTAAAATAGCATTGGCTCCAAGTTTAGATTTATTTTCAGTTCCATCAAGTTCAAGCATCTTTTTATCAACATTTTTAATATTTAAATCCATATTATAAAGTGCTGGAAATATTATTTCATTAACATTTCTTACAGCCTTTAAAACACCTTTACCATGATATCTTTCATCATTATCACGAAGTTCTAGCGCTTCCTTACTTCCTGTTGAGGCTCCAGATGGAATAGATGATACAGACTCTACACCATTTTCTAAAACCATTGTTACCTCTAAAGTGGGATTTGATCTACTATCAAGAATTTCTCTTGCTTTTATTTCTTTTATCTTCATAATTACCTACCAAAATATCTTTGTTATCTCATTTGCTCTTTTCTTAAGAAGTACTAAATCTGTTATATCAAGAATACTTGAAAGCACTAAAAATGTTCCAATTACTTGCGTAACCGTAAGTGCGGAAAATGGATTTGATAATACTAATATTCCAAATACCATAAGCATTACTCCAATTACAAAAGTAATTAACCAAGAAGAATCATCACCTATTTTAAACCATACACCATAAGTTACTTTATTTGCTCCGAATACAATTAAATATAATCCTAAACAAATTGTTAAAAATGATGTAACTGAAAATGGAACTAATATAATAATTGCTCCGATTAAAACAAGTATTATTCCAAAAAGTAAATTAAGTGAATAAAGTTTTGCACCATTCCTTGATATAAACTTATAAATTGTATTAATACCTGAAAGTGCAAATAAAGCTCCAGTTATAACACCAATTAACTTATTAGACATTTCTGGCATAAATATAAGTACTGCTCCAATTAAAGCAATAACAATTGAAGTTACTATAGACATCATAATAAATTTATTAAATCTATCACTTATTGTCTCTCTAACTATTCTTCCCATATTTTTTTCACATCCTAACATATATATTATAATAATTTTTTTTACTAATTGCAATTATTTATTTTTAATGATATAATATTCTCTTTAAAAAAGGAGGATAAGTATGCAAATAAGAACAATTACTTTAAAAGAATTTCAAGATTTTTCTGAAAACTGGGAACATCAAAATTTTCATCAAAGTATTAGTTATGCTCTTTTAAAAAGTGAAGAGGGCTATGAATATGAAATGATTGGCTATTTTGATGGTGATTCAATAGTTGCTAGTGCTCTTGTTCTTGTTCAAATGATTAATAGTTATCTATATGCATATATTCCCGAAGGCTTTTTAATTGATTATAAAAATGAAAAATTACTTAATAGTTTTACTAAAGATTTAATAAACTTCTATAAAAAAGAGGGTATTGCTTTTATAAGAATAAATCCTACAATACCTATTGCTAAAATAGATAATAAAACAAAAAAACCTATATATAATGATAACTACAGTATAATAGAAATATTAAATAGATGCGGTTATATAAAAATAGATACCTCTAAAGTATTTACTTCAATATTACCTACTTATGAAGCAATTGTAAATTTAGATAATTTTAATATAAATAATTTAAATAAAAATGTTAGAAATAAAATTAGAAAATGTGAAAGAAAAGGTTTAATTATAGAAAAATCTGATGCACTAAGTATGGATAAATTATATAAATTTATTAAAAATAAAATACATAAAGATATGTTTCATTATAGTGATTATTATAATATTTTTAATAAAGAAAATGCTATTGATTACTTTTTAGTTAAAATAGATAATGAAAGTTTAGCAATAAATAGTCAAAAAGCTTATGAAGAAGAAAAAGAAAAAAATGAACTTTTAAGTAAAAAACTTCTTAAAGTACCAAGTGAAAGAAATATTAATAAAAAGATGAATTCTGATAAAGCACTTCTTTGTTTAAAAGAGGATATTCTTCTTTCAAATAAATATCTTGCTAATAATGAAGATAATTATATAGCGGGAGCCCTTGTTATAAAATGTAAAGATAAAATATCTATTTTAGTAAGTGGTTATGATAAAAAATATCAATCATTTTCACCAAATTATTTCTTATTTTATAAAATATTAATGAACTATAAAAATAATTATAAGTTTGCCTCTTTAGGGGGTGTCTCTGGTAACTTTTCAAAAGAAAGTAAATATTATGGTCTTGATAATTTTAAAATGGGATTTAAACCTGATATATATGAATATATTGGAGAATTTGATTTAATATTAAATAAAATAAATTATTATTTCTTAAATAAAAAGAATTTAGTAGAAAAAGAATTT
>ERZ772883.156-NODE-156-length-76975-cov-66.932137_pt1 | contig 76975 bp, 107 predicted proteins | sample MGYA00580575_ERZ772883 | MGnify/ENA primary metagenome ERZ772883 (study PRJEB29015, sample SAMEA2737666) | human gut metagenome | biome: human gut; feature: human-associated habitat; material: faeces | place: China | collected 2012 ... | reverse complement strand
GATTGGTTAAATATGTTCCAAGTAGAGTTGGTCTAACTATCTTATATATCTCACCAATTTCTGTATTATCTGTCTAATAATCCTCCTGTTTTAGACTATCGTAATAATTGCCATTCTCTGGATAATAATAAGAAATTGCACCAGCCGTACCCTTTTCTTTATACTAGCAGCTCAGTAGTAAACATTTTCCGCCAGTTCCAAAACATGCGTTTTTCTTACCATAGTCACCAGTATTATCAAACCTAAATGCGCCACTATAATTACCAAATGCGCTAAATATATTATTATTTGTATCATTACAAATTCCACCGGTAACCATGTTTGTAAATAGTACGCCACCAGCAGAAACCGCATAATTTGGATAAGCTTTCGATGAGGCTTGCTCATCGCCATCTTTGTTAAAATTTCTTTTGAATGCCTAATCCCATTTTATTTGGTCAACTAACTAAAAATCCTATATATAGTTTGTTTTCTAAACAGTATCAAACCACCAATCACCAGGATCAGGACGCCTATTGATAATGAATTCGTATGGCTGAACACTCTATTCGTATAATTTTATATAAGCGAAGGCTTTCTGTATTATAAATTTGCCAGATTTTTCTTTTCTATCATTAGCAGACTAGTCGTCATTATTATATAGTCTATCAAAATTTAAAATACAATCTTTTATTAACGCATATGAGTATGGCCTATCGTCTCCAAGTCCACCAACCACAGCATTAGTCCAAGTAAGAGTTCCAACCATATTTAGTCCTTTATTTTTATGCGACTAAGGATTCACTTTATAAAAATAGCTTGGATTATATGGTGTATCTAAATAGCATATTTCGCTAATTTTTGGATCATAATATCCCCTTTCTATAGTTAGGTTATTAACATAAATATTTCCTCTTGCATCACCATTATTGCCAGGACCAGTAAATAATTCTACAGCACAATTTGATATACATGGTATTATAAATTTAAAATCTTTCCTATCATTTTTACCAAGTAATGGACCGTAATCTGAATTTATAGTATCTGCGTTATTGTACATATCTGTACTAGTATCATACTAGTCGTCTCTAAACTTATAATCACCCCTAGCTCCGAACAAAAAAGACTGTTTTTGTAAATAGTATTTTTTATCTTTTGTAAACTACTTAAATGATTCTGGTTGATAGCAAATCTCTTTTGAAACAAATTGTAATAATTTGTCATTATCTATGTTTGTCATACACTGTGATTCTCCATCCTTTCCGTCGCCAACAAGCTAATTATGCACATTATAACCTTCTATAAACTTATTTGTTGTTAAGAATCCGGTTGGACAAAACATATGATACTTTGTTATCTAATAATCACCATTTGCTTCGTATTGTCTACTATATGCATTAGACACAGGAGAACTAAGAACTCCTTGTGATATTGTAGCGATATCAGATTCATGTCTTACACATCTAACTATCTAATAACCAGTACAGCCTTCTGGTAAGCTTTTTACCATAAACTGTATTCCAAGATTTCTAATAACTAGTTCGTAACGTTTACCATTAACGATAGTATTGGATGACATCAACTAGAAACCTTCTTCTGTGGCGTTAGGAGTTCTTATATCGGCAATCCACTTAACTGGAGAAGCTTGACAATATTTATCATACAAAACAATTCCATAACGATAGATCTCATTTCGTCTAAGTGACTTTATTAACCATGTATTACTATTTATTCCTGGATCAAATTCTGCTTTATTTATTTCAGATGGTTTAAAGTCTTTATCTATATAAAAAACATTATTTTGCTATACGTTTTCTTTTTGAGAATAATTGTATAATGTTCCTATCTTTCTTGTATTATTTTCTTTTACGCAAGAATCTTCTACCTAAGAAGAAATAACGAATCTCCATTCTATATTTTTACCAGATCCTCCGACCCATCTATATTTTGAATCGAATACAAAATTAGCAGAATACAATGAAGCTTCTTTGTTTATGTTATTATAGGTGTCATCATAACAATCATGATCAAATGGAGGGACGGCAACAGAGTCGTCTTCTATGTCTTTACCGTGTGCGTCTATTGTAAATAAGCTATTACAATTAATATCTGTTACTGTACTGGTATTTTCGTAATTAAACCTAAATGCTCTCGCATCCCATTTATCGAAATCCTTAATAGTAGTCTATATCGTCTTTGTATTTGCGGCAAACAGAAAACCATCTTTAGATGCTAACGAATTAGGTATTATTCTAACGCCTTGTAACGAATTTAACTCTTCAACACTGATATGTTCTATTGGATCATTACCAACATCATTTATAATCAGTTCTGTAGAATCCTGTTCATTAAAGTTTACTTTAGCATCATATATTACAGATACTATTGGCATCTATCCGTTTTGTATGTACTGTACTCTAAATACTTTGATATAATCAAGATGCCAATAATTACTAGGAATTTGTATAGATATTTTTACTCCGCAATTTGATATAGCACCCTATTTACCGCCGCACTTTACATATTTATTATCGAAATCATAATTGCCAATTGGTATTTGCTAGCACTGTATAGATGCTCCTGTATGTATTCCGTATCTATTGTATAACTAATAACAATAACTTACAACACCAAATTCTATCTTTCCTGGTACATATTCTTCAAACACTGGTGGTTTGCAAACAGCTTCTGGATAAGATAAACATTTGTCAAGTTCTTGATACAAAAAATCATTGCTTATATTAAAAACCATTATCGGATGTATCGAATCAGCTAAGTATAGCTTAATATTGTTTTCACTCTCATAATTAAGCTGTATATCGAATGTATCCGGATACTTTTCTCCTTTATCTAATGGCAATAATGGTGCATCTACAACAAGACTACTCTTCTATATATAATTAAAGTCCTAGTCGTGAACAGTTCCGCCTATTGCATTTTTAAAACTATAGACCTTAAGTTTGTTTTCATTTTCATCAATGCAAACAACTACTCCGTAATCTCTTATTGAACCAGTAGCAACAACTTTATTACCATCACCAGCAAATGATCCAGCTAGCTTTACTCCCTAGACTGGCATTAGCGATCCGTGTCTATTATCTCTGCCTTCTCCACCTCTATATGACGATATTTTTATATTTCTAGCGTCAATATACTGATTTGTTGCAACAACAGAGAGATCATCATCACTATTTAACCCTCCTGCGAAACTATTAATTTGTGGTTCAGTATTAGTATCCATAGCAATAATCGTTAAAGTTTAACTATTTCTTTCCGGTGTTATTAAAGAAGTTCTCATCATCATCCCATTCTGGTATAAGCTTAGTCCACTCATTCTTAATAGTAAGCATCTCACTTTCGTTTGGCATCATCGCTTCAGCGTAAGCCTGATTTCTATAGAAATTCCATTGCTACTATATATAGAAGTATGTGTTCTAATTATATCTAGCTTTTCCACCAAGTGATCCTCTAAGGAATTTAGGAAAGCTTAACTTCATCATTACATACCAGTAGATAGCTTCCTAATATGAAGCTAAGTCTGGGATAAGTGGGTAACCCCTTTCATCTGTAGCTATTGCCTTGTATGATAATTTAACAAAACCTTTGTCTTTATTAAAGACTATCCAACCTGGTTTGATCCAGTATGTAGGAACATCTATCTTATGGTCTCTAATAGCATCAATTAACGCAGTACTACCATTGATTCCTAAAAGCTATGATCTATGTGTAGGTAGCATTACTCCAGCCGGTTGTTCTGGGTGATAGTGATGTATATGCTTTGTATTAGCTTTAGACTTAAATGAACTTTCATCTTTTAATGCCTATACCCAATTTGTTCCATTGTTTGAATAGGCTACAGTTGTCAATGACTCTAAGTCTTCTGGTATCGGAACTTGATGTTCGTGTATTTCAAATATTGGAACGCAATCTTCACCAGACTCTTTCTATACATACTATACAGGAGCACCAATCTTCTCAACAGCTTCAAAGATCCATTCTCGCATATCTGTAATACGTATGTTCTTTTCTTGCATGTTTGAGTCAGCCATAATTTTAGCTATAACTGACTCACATTTTGTATATTTGTATATCATCTATATTTATATAATCTTGTTTATTAAATATAAGTTGAGCAAGGTGCCTCTTGTTTTCCCTAACCATACATAGCTAGTATTTATATCTATCAGAAAACATCCTAGGTATTTTTGACCAATATAATCTATATTTATATCCATTAGAGTGCTCATTTAAATGATAAACCCTTTTGCCTACTTCTTTAGTTGATTTATAATCTGTAGACAATGACTAACTAGAGTAGCTCTTAGGTTTATATTTTACTATGCATATAGTGCCTAGCCCATAAGGCATTTTAAAGGGCTGTGAGCGCTCTAAAATCTCTTCCTTGACAACTTTATTAAATTCGTCTATAATGCGCTTATATCGCGCGTAATTAAGCTCTACATCGTTCTTTTTAATGTAGTCTCTATATATATCAGCTATTGTGTAGCTTTTCTTATTCTTCCTTATCTTGAGGACCATTTGGTTTAACGCTTGCTAATGTTGAGTTGTTACTATCATCACTAGGCCTCTTAAGCATAAACGCTAATTCGTTAATCATGATAGCTTTTTTAATATCTGGTATCATCCATCCAGGTATCATTATATCATCTTCACTACCAGCTGTTTGTGTCGGGTCAAATATTCCTGTAACGTATATGTATTTAAAGTTTTCTGAACCATTACCATCAACGTATATGTACTAGTCATCAAGCCAACACATAGGTTCGTTATATGTATATCTTCTAAAATTATGATAATGCTTTCTAGATTTACTCATAATCTGTATAACACAACCACTAGCATCAGTAACGTTAACTATGTCGTCGCTACTATCCTCCATTGTATACAGCTTATTTTTTGTTCTTTTTAGTTTACCACAACGACAGCAGCAACAGTCCTCTGACCCAGAATTTGGATCGTCTATAAGTTCAAGTGGTCCAATAGTTGATAACTAACTATCATCTGGATCTTCGTCATCACCAGTCTCAGAATCTTTGTCATTTTTTTTCTTAGATAAATAAGCTTTATACTACATTATCCAAGATAATATCTAATCCCTAGACATATCCTCACTCTCACTTATGTTATTATTTCGTACAATAAGAAGTATATCATCTATCAATGTACGAGCTGAGAATGTTTTCATATTGCTTCTATTATTCTTATACTGTCTTCTTTAAGTATGTCATTTGTATTATGTATCTTGTATTTATACACATCTTTCTTTTTCCAGTCAAATGTTATCAATCTCTTAAAGAAGTTCTTTTTGTTTTTATATTCTCTATGCTTATAAACGTAGAGGTACTAAGTGTTCTATACATCTAACTTGATATTAACACTATCTTTACCGATTGTATAGTATACTTTAGTTAGGTTGTTATATTGTAAGCTATCCTTGTAAACAGAGTCTTTAAGTATAGTTATAATATTACCCCCTACCCCCTTACTCTTATTAACGTTTATAATCTACTTCTAAGTTGCTGCTACCTAAATTTCTTTGCTTTTTAGCTTTTCTGTCTTACGTACAGAATCCAACTACTACACAAGCTTATCGTTATAATCTTTAAGCTTTTTCATATCTAGCTTTAAAACACCAGAAGCCTACTAGGCACCGTTCAAGGCATCCTAATAGGCTTCGATGTTGTTATTAGCCATTTTAAGCTCCTGTGAGAGCCTATTAGCTTTGTTGTGGTAGAATATACCAGACGCTACACAAAAGGCTATTAGAAGCCCGCAAATGGCATTAAGCAGCGTTTTGTAGTTGTTCTTTATTTTGTTTAATATCTACTACATCAGCATTGCTTTCATTATTGTTCAAATATTCTTTTAAATATGTTTTTATCTCACCAAACTTACCTTGTATATAAATAGATACTCCATATATACTAGCTGAATAAACTAATGTTTGTGCTACAAACCCTAGTACACCTGTGGAGATTTCACCCTATTGTAAATACTGTACCCAGGTGAGAATCTAACCGCTTAAGAACGCGAGACATGCGGTTGAATATTGAATCTTCTCACGCCATGTTCCTGTTGCCTTGTTCATTTTATCTCAATAGTTACCTCTCCGTTAGAACAAGCTTCCTTTATTATTGGATAAAACTTGTTTATAGTAGCTCTTGAGTTAAGGACTTTTCCAACCTGTTTGTTTTCACCAAGAATCAAACAGCCTTCAGTGTCAGCGCTTGTATTTCCTGCGTGAATACGTATGCCTTCAAATGATGGAACATTCATCAGTTGTGGTGTATACTTCTTAAACCTAGGTGAATATGTCCACTTGATCTCATAAGTTCCGTAAGGTATTGCTGTTTTGGAATGTATTTTTTTCTCTCCATTATCAAATTTGCCGTTCTTATTGATGTCTCTTACAGTATCTTCTATGGTGTCACAAAAATATACATCATCTATATAAAGTTTGCCTATGGTGTAAGTTGGACGGAGAGCTATTCTTTTTAATGTTAATTTCATATTATATTTACTCCAGTTTCTTTATAGTACTTTAAACTTTCTCCAGAATTCTAAATATTAGTAGTAGTTATCGTTATACCCTAAGTAGTATCTGCAAACATCTTGTTAACAATACTACTATTTGCCGCAGGCCATTTTATAAAACTAGATGTATGGTTACCTGTATTCTCACCCCACGTTGATACAATTTTAGAATTATTAGAAGCCATTTTACAATTAGATATATAATATGTGCCAGCAAATATTGGACCATTTAATACGCACAATAAGTTTGTATACAACATATTGTCTAACATAATTGATGAGAATCTAGTCATATCAAATCCTTCATCAAGTTTTCCGTTGTTATAGGAACAAGCTAAATTCAATCTAGCTTCTCCAGAATAACTACCATAATCTATACCATGAATTATACAATTATTATTAAACGCATTACTCAATGTAGATGTTGTAGAAGGTATTGATTCATTAAATAACACAAATGAATAATTATGTGTTACATGTTCACCATCTCTACTATCCTATAATATAACAGGCTATGCTCCAAATGCATTATCCAAAACAGGATATGTAGTATAGTTTTTAGGATACTAAACATATACATTTGTTGTCTCATTTCCAGATGTTGTAGAACCTATCTTACGAGGTATAACTACCTGATTGTTAAATACACCTGTTACAATACCAGATCTATTTGCCTTGAAAATATTTTCCGGTATAATTCCAGCCATTGTATTAGACGTTTCATTTTTAGCAAATGCATAACTATAGTTTGTTATACCGTTATCTCCGCTATCTGAAGGATGTGAAGTTGCTGCACAATAAAAGAAATCTGGTGGAATAATCAATTTGTTTACACCACCATTAGGTACATATCCATTACTGAACATTTTGCCATTTCCAAGATTGTATGAAGCCTAATATCCTCCTACCAAATTCTATGTGTCAGTAAACTCTGTACAATGATTAATAGTACGTTTTGTATATGTGTATTCTTTGGTTTCCGGATCCTATGTTCGAGTATAATATTCCATATATGCAGTCTGGTCGCTTGGGTCATTATTCTTTGCACAGTTGTCTGGAATTTCTGTAGTCATATCAAACTGCTATGCATCACTAGATGGACTAACATTATAGAATACATGAGAAAAACTCCATATTTTATAGCTGTTATCTCTTCCGTATTTATAATTATGTAGGGTTGCAGGCTTATACTCGTCGCCAATTTTTATGAATACCTAAGTATTAATATCATCATATCTTTTTCTAAAGAAATCAAATGGTATAGGTTTTGCTAAAGATGTATTTGCAAAACAATATCTAACATCTTGTATTTTGGGTAATTTAGAGAAGAAGTTATCATCTAATCTTAACTCCCCATGGCCATACTTAGCACCATCAAACGTATGACGCATATATTTTGCATTTGAGTTTATTGAAGATATGTTTCCAAACGTTAAATCTCCATCTGTTTCTGTTATATCTGTATTGTAAAATAAATTACTCAGATTCTCTTTATTATGTTTAATGTACAAATTACATATATTTCTATAGTTAGCCAATGAAACATGAGCTTTAAAGTTATAGCATCCATAATCATGTCTGTATTGACCTGTTAAAAATCCACCATAGCTTCTTGGAACAAATTTCTCCCAATTAATAAACTCCCATAAATCAACATTGTCAGTACTCCTGCTATCCTACGAGAAGCATGTTTCGATCCGATTTATATTTGGTAGATTATAAAGTAAACCATCAAGGTTCACACTATAACAACTAAGAAAGCTTGCATATAAAGTTGTTAATGATGTCCAATTAGAGTTGAATAATTCACTTAAATCAACTTTATATGAGTTAGATATATTAAAATCCTATATTCTCCAAAGTTTATTAGGAGATATACCATCAGGGTTCCATATATCTTTAGCAGATATAATTTCAGATGTTGGTATATCGTTACCTGTAACTGGATCCATTGGTATCTAAAATTCATGGCCACCATTACCGTAATCGCCACCCCAGTCAGTCATTTTTGATATACAATGTTTAAAACAATCTGTTGCCATTCTTGATGTATGCGTACAAAATATCTAACTATACGAACATCCGGATGGATTACCAAAATTATATAACTCTTTAAAGTGTACGTTTATACCCGTAAAAAAATACATCTAATTAGCATTGGTAACCTTGTTTAAAACCGATGGATCTATAGGACTTTTAAATACACCGTTTACTATGCATCTCTTGTAATCATTTTGTGTAAAGCTAATCTTTGATCTAGCAAACATTAAACTAGTATTAGTAATGTTGTTGTTATTTGGAATAGCATGTGCAAAAAAGTTTGATACAAAGTCAAGATCAACACCGCTTCTTTCAAAAGCATTGTTTAAAGATGTTGTACTAGGGTTTACCGCTAATCCAGTATAACCTCCACTATTATTTAATCCTTTATAATTAAAGCAGTTGTAGAATGTATAGCTTCCAATGTACAGAGATTCTGCGTCAATAGTCTAAAGGCCTGTAACATTATAGAAACAAGAATTTGTAGCTGTAACATTTGGAGGAAGGATTACATGCTTTATATTTGTACTACCCTAGAAACAAACAGACTAAAGATGTGTTGAGTTTCGCAAGTCTACAGTATTATCAATTGTTACTCCAGTGTTATCTTTGATACAAAGCTAACTATGTGTACAATTCGTTACAGATATACTCTTAGGATATATCTACACATTAGAATGGTTATCATATTCTGTAATTGTAACAGTTCTAAGCTTAGGGCAATTGTTTATATTTATTGTTTCAAAACCTTGTAGTGTTATAGTTTCAACAGAATTGTCACCAGAAAGGGTAAATCTACCTCCATTCTCGATACAACTTAAATTAAAGTTTGTGATATTCGTTTTATTATTGAACGATAAATTCTTGTATTGCCCAGATATCTATGACCACTGAAGGGTCTAAAGCTAACTATTATCTACAGAAAAACTTGAGATATTAGTACAGTTTGTTATTGCAATACTTGCTCCTGGGTTTTTAATATTACTAACATTAACAGTTGTTATATTTAGATTGTTCGCATTTAAACCCATTTTTGATCCACTAAGATTAATAGAGTTTAAGTTTGGATAATTATCGATTCCATTAAGTATTAGCGTTGCAGTATAACCAGGAGATGTTAAATTAATTTCCTTAACACTAGGTGTGTCAAAAGAAAAACTTCCAAATGTATTTGAAGAACCATTTATTGATTCAAGCTTATCTGATCCAATGTATAAACCAGTCTATGCGTTTCCTTCTATCCAGTTTATATTTTCAAGATAGGACCACAGCTAAGATCCTCCAACTTTAACACCTTGCACACCGGTTGTTGGGATATCAACCTATTGATAATTATCTCCACCAATTATATAGTTTGCAATAACCGAGTTAGCCTTAGTAATCTGCAAAGGAGAGAATTTAGGACATTTAATCTTAAAACTAGCATTTGAACCAAGCTGGATACCAGCAGAAGAACTTCCTGAAGAGAATATGTCTCTAAGGATAATTACATCTTTATTCATAGGTACAGAGTAATTTGCTGCGTTATAAGTACGATCGTATACTATGTTTTCAACATTTGGATCACTACTTAAATTTAAATCTCTCCACTATCCGTCGCTATCTCTATATTGTATAGGAACACCTATGCTTGAGTTAAGATTAAAGTAAGCATCAAGAATATGCAATCTACCATTAAACCAATCTCTTACATAGTTAATTCTTGTTCCATTAAACTTCTAATAATCAACAGGATTCCATTGACTACCAGAATCATCGAGTGCTAGATATTTAGATCTGTAGTTATATGTTACAAGTAAGCTGTTTATTGATCCAAGATTATTAGCGTAGAAATTATCTACAAAATAATCAGCATTTTTTAGAATACCCTCGTGAGTCTTGTTGTTTATAACATTACTTCTCCATTTTGCATACAATTCCTATGGATAATTAACCGTATACTATTCGTCATCCTTGAATATTAATCTAGCATACTTAGCAACTGCAAATAAATATGATGAAGGAACATCAAATCCATTTGACCCGAGTGTTGATGGTGAAAAATCTCTATATATATTTACATTGTCTGGATAATCAACACCATCTTGAGTTTTCTTTAATTGGCCGTCCCAATAGTCAGAGAAAGCAAAATAAGAAATTTTACCACCGCTATTGTTAATACCTAAACATGTATCCATATCATAGAATGCTGTCACCCAAGTTGTGCCAGATGAATTCTTACCAGACCACGTCTTAATATTAAGGTTCTTCATTACACTATCAACAAGACCGAGAACCATACATATTGTGTAATACTCAGATACTGACTAGAAGTTTAATTCTGATGGTCTATTGTTATCAATATCTGGTATACAAAGATCTCTTAAATCATTCTACGTTCCAGGACTGATTGTATTCTTTAATACATACTTCCAACTTGAACCAGCAGAATTTCTTTGATACTATTTAGTATAATCTGGAACCATGTTTAATGATTTACCAGTTTTATTTCCAGATTCATCAAGTTCTTCTGCAGAATATCCATCTTCATAAGAACCCCTTCCTTTCTTTAGATAGTCAAACAAATATCCGCCTCCAAGCGCTACAGATTTTACAAGTTTTTGTATAGATTCCTACAGTTCTGCTTCTGAGAAGTTTGAGCCATGAACAAGGTCTCCAAACATATATGTGTTATCGTTTTCTTTGTTCTGCTAAAACAATATAGTAGAATCATACTATGAGAAGTCAAAATAGTTAGAACCACCCTAAATTTCAGCAATACCAAGACCTTCTCTCAACGTATTATCATCGTTATTTATTTTGTAGAACACAAAGTCTTTACCGCTACCAGTTAATGTTGTCTTATCGCCAAATACTCTAAGGTCTTTATAACCGAGATTAAAATATGCTTCACGACCAAGGTTAAAATTATATACACCGAAGTAGTAATAAACGTCATCTTTGTCTCCTGTATCAGGATCTTCTGTAACAATATGCATAAACAAAAGTATAGGGAATCCTTCAAGACAGTTCTTTATATACGGCTTAAATATACTATCTTCACTAATGCTGTCACTAAATTTTTCACAAACGGAATTTACAAACTTTCCGCAAGTTGTATTATTTGAGTGAGAGCTATCAACAACATCGGCCTTTAATGTAAATTGAGTTTCAGGTAAAAATGTATCAGGGTTATCTTGATTAAAATTAGGAGAGTATAAATAAACGTCAGCAGTTTCAGATTGGTCAGTATTTTCTATTGCCAACGTAAAGTTCTTTACTCTATACAATTTTGTAGAAGAACCTTGTAACGATGCTCTAAACTGTGCATTAGTAAATGAATCAGGCATTTTAACTTCTGTTAACGCAGATCTTCCAGAACTCCATTCAATTGATACAGGAAAATTAAGATCAGATCCTTCACCCGTTCCGTCTTCACCATAATTTTTCTCAAGCCTCTATATCATTGGTGTTCCAGTACCATTATCTTGGCACGTCATAACAAGAACTGGGGTTGACGTATTTGCAGCAATATCACTAATTGTAGCGCCATCTGTAATAACTCTACCATTTATTCCGACATTAAACTTTTTTAAATATTGTTTTAAAATAAGTTCTTGCTAAAACTCTTCGTTTTGTTCACGAATTATCTCAGATCTATATTTAAGATAATATTGATATACATCGTAATCTCCATTCTCTCCAATATCTGACACAGGTAGATAATCAACATCTATTGTGTTAATATAAACATTAGCTGGATTTATCTGTAATTGTTTTACAAGTAATGGAGCGTTGAACAAGCTAGAGAATGATGCCTCCATTCGTCCATCAATATATATAGAAGTGTCGTAGTATGAGTCGTTTCCATCTTTTTTTACAAAATTTGAGAAAACCTACAATAGGTGATATTTTGTAAGGTCATCTTTATCTGCATCATTTTGCTTCTATACATAACAGTCTACCAATGAGCTTCCCCTAGTTGTTACCTGCTATCCTATCGTCATAATTGGAGAATCTCCTTCATTGTATAAACTTATAATAGTAGCATTATCAGAGTTTATGTGATTAAACTATAAACCTATAGCTATATGTGTACAAATATTTCCTGTACCACTAACCTACGGAGGTTCGATACCTGTTATTCTAATAGCGTTAGAGTTAACTGTCTAAGATATACTTGTGTTAGCTAGATACTGATTAAAATTATCCGTACAAGTATTGATTCTGTAATAGTACTAGCTCCACTGCTATGGATTTTCAAACCAATCAAGCTAATCCTCGGATTCTTTTACGTAAAAATAATATTTAGCGCTATACCCAGAAACGTTTATTTCAATTGTGTTTTCTCCAGCTTTTGTAGCAAGAATCTTAAATGAATTCTATTGGCGTTCTATTACTGTAAGACCGTTTTCGAATATTGATACTCCGTTAACCTTTACGAAAACATTGTAACTTCTGTTGTTATTTACGCCTTCGTATATTCTGTAGTTAAACTAAATATATCCAGGATCGTAAATATAATGTTCATCAGTTTGTTCTGTATTGTATATAACACCAATATCTGGAGATATTAAGCAGTACAACTCGTTAGGTATAAGAGATATGTTTATAGTATGATCATTTGAGATCATTTCCTAACCATCTGGTATAATCTGCGTATTAAATACTGCAGAGTAAAGTCCAGATTTATCGTTTGTAAAATTACTTTTATCTATAGGAAATATAAGCGATCCTTTTTGGTCTTCAATGCTTCCAGATCTTAAGTCTTGCCCATTAAACTTAGCTGAGTAGTTTATTGCTGCGGAAATGGAAACTACGTAGTCAACCTTTATATTAAGACCAGTATCTCTTGCCGTTTCTATAAAGATCTCATACGTATTACTATCTGTTAAATACTTCTTACCTTTATCATCAACAAGTGATATATCGAACGAATATGGGGTAACGATATATTGACATGATACCTATTGTGTACTATTGCCGTCTGTTACTGTAATAGTAAGAGTAGCGTTTGTATTAAGATTAATATTCGTCTAAAATCTAAACGCGTTTTCGATAGATAAAATCTAAGTTCTTGTCTAAGTAGTTTCTCCGCCACTAGAAGTTTTTGTTGTGTACGAGTATGTTACATTAAACTTACCACCATTTGGGTTGTTTATTATAATAAGAAGTGGATATTTATCTATTCCGTTAAGTACAATATTGTTATCCTTAATCTGGATTCCATTAAGAGACGCAAATATACTAAATGGTTTATCGTCGCCTCCACCTCCGGGACCAGAGCCAGAACCGACTCCGCCATATTTATAAATCCACTTAACATTTGTCTTAAGCGAATTTACATCATTAGTTATAGACGACAATTTGTCGGACAGCGTCAAAGAGCCATCCGACATTATTATATCGTCATCACTAACAATCTTAGAATTGTTATTTAATCTCATACTGTAAGCATTATTGTTTCTGTGTCAACCCACTCTCCATAGTTGTTATCAGAAACCTACTTAAAGTACTGTAACTTCATAGGAGATGTAGAGTAATCATACTATGTAAATTTAGCTGTAGATGTAAGAATATTAGCTATTCTAACAAGCTCAACATTGTAATCAGAATCTAATAGCCTTATAATACCAAACATAGGATATTTCTAATTAGCATTAGCTGTATCATTTCCATTTTTAACTGTTGTTTCTGGTATAGCTATAGAGAACTTCTAGTTTGCAGAAGGAAGCTCTTTATTTGATGTAAGTTTAAACCCTGTAGCCTAACACATAAAATAAGTTACACCGCTTTCAAGATTTGGTACACTTGTATATGGGAAGAAGCCAGTAGGAGCCTATCCTACATCCTCTCGTTTTGTTAAAGGGAATTTTGTACAATCTTTACCATTTTCAACAAATCTAACATTATCGTTCTACAATGTATTGCTCATCGAATACTCAGCAAAATTATCTTTGCTGTTTTTATTCTGTCCAAAGAAGAAGTACTCTCTAACAGGGTACGTACAAGCGTATGTATGTTTGTGACCACCGATCATAAGCTTTACTCCTTTATACTCAAGAAGCCTACTAAGCCAGTATGTACCAGCACCAGTTTCTGTTTTGTCGATCTAATTACAATGACTACCGATTAACGCGGTACCATTAGGTCCAAGTGATCTAGAGTACTATTCCTATCCAGTGGAAATACTGCTATTGGTAATAACGGTAAACGGCATTTCGTGACAAGCAGCTATGCACTTTTTGCTAGTGTTAAGCATATTGTAAACCATTGTGTAGATTGATGTAAAGCTACTAACATACTTCTGATTTGTTCCAATAGTGTAGCCAGTGTAAATATTTATCGTATCACTACCATCTTTAAGATTGAACCACTGATTGCAGTTAATCATAGTAATCTCGCTGTTAATCATAATAAATCTATAATTCTTTGACTCGAAATAGTACAAAGAAGGAATATATTTATTATTTACAATAGGAACGAATACTGATTCATCTATATCGTAACAATAGAATATATGGAAGTAGAAAGAGTTTGATTTACCAAGATCGTCACCTGTTCCAAGATCTGTCACATTTGTACCACAGAGGTCATTGTTACCAACAACATTCATCTACTCAAACTTGTTAAACAAAACATGACCAGCGTTGTAATAATCAAACCATTCGTTGATTCTTGTTCCATTCTGTGTCATGTCTCCAGTATTAATAACAATAGGAATTATATTGCTACTATTTTGGTCTTCCGTAATCTTTTCATTCAGCTTGTTTGCTGCTGCCGCCCAAACCTGGTACTACAACCAATCAAATCCCTGCTAGTCTGTTGTTTGGTAAATGACTGGCTTATAAGTTTCTGGATACAACGTAAATGTCTGTACATCTGATATATATGAACCTGGATTACCATTAGCATCTGGTCTACCGACAACGTACTCCCAAACCTAAGGACCTCCTGAAACTGCAGAACTAACAACATTAATTACACATTTATGAGATGTATACTATGTGCCGTCTGCTGGGAATCTGCTTACAATTCTACTATAGACAACATTATTAACGTCCTTAGAGTATTCTTTTCTTCTAGGATAAGATGTATTTTCAGTAGTAGCGTTTTCTACCTCTTTGTAAGATTCGAACCTAGATGTCCAGTCTTTCTATCCTTTCTATCTAATCCAGATATACTCATCATGGTATCCTACAGAAATCCAGTTAAACGCTCTATCCTTATGCATGTTTACACCAAATGAACATGTAACCATATTTGGCTTAGTTACATTAAGTTTAGACTTATCTGTACATACATTCTTATTTAAATAAGATGCCTTTGGTGCAAAATTAGCTATACTATACTATTCCTTAGAATGTGGAAAACTAATCATTGGCGAACTAAGATCCACAATCCAAACATCTGCTGTACTAGCCCATCTTGCTCTAGAACTATCTTTAACATTTGCCGACTGATAAGCCTGCTGTGCAGGATCAAGTTCAAATGTATTTTTATACATTGTATTCGATTTGATACCTAGTACAAGCTTTGCCCAATATCCTGTCTTCGAAGAATCTATAACACCTGTAAAAAAATAGATTGCATCAATGAACGATGGATCGTATAAATTAGGATAAGTCTTAGTGTCATTAAATATAGTTACAGAGCTATCGTTAGTTTTCCATAGATACGTTGTTGCAGTTAGCTCTTCATTACCATATGTCAAAGCAAAGCCATTACCAAGACTAGAGCTTGTATTGATTGTAAAATCAATTAACTTACCATCTTCATACCACTCTTGATCGTATGAATCTACCTTAATGTAAGCGTTTTCATCTTTCTTGCTACCATAATAAGCTCCTGCAATAACATATGTACCTCCTGCTTTTATTGTACCAGTAAGAGGCAAATGATATACAGTTTGCTTATCGTCCGTTGGTCTAGTATAATGCAAATAACATCCCTATAAGCAAAAGTCGCTATCAGATGTATTCTCAAGTTCGACGAATGCTCTCGTGCAACCATGTACGATATCTGTATCTAACGGAGCATAGAATGCACCAATTTTTATTCTGTCAGAATGTAATCCAATGTTTTGTGTTTCAGATAATCTATTAGATGGGTTTGCTTTATTATATTCGGCTAATCTAAGTCTACCGATAAATCCTCTAGCACTCCAACTATCCAAGTCAACACCACTAGCGATTACTCTATTAGAAAGCAGATCTTCATCATTAGGAATTTCTTGATTAATAAGATCTCCAGACTCATTGATAAAGAACTTGTATTTCTTGCCAGTGTCTTGGTGAATAAATGTAATATCTGAAAGGTCTGTTATTCGAAGATCTTCACCATCCTCGCGAATAATACCTTGCTTCTTAAGCAAATCTAATACTTCACTTTCTGTCATACCGTCATCTGGTGTTGTACCGCCACCAGCAGCAATTTTAACTAGTTTATCATTATTTTTAATCCATAAATTCTTTGTACTTTCAACAAAGGCTAATTCGTTATTCTGAATTTGATTCTTTATCTTCTAAAGTACATCTTCTGATTTTACGGAACGAATTGTTATATGTGATACCTTATATTTGTAATCCTACTCCGATGGTGCGCTAGGAATAACCTGATTAGAAAAATCCTAGAACTTAGAGCATATATCAAACATGGAAACGTTTGTATCTTTAAACGTAACCCAGTCTGGATAATATGAATATCCGATATCGTTTCGTATACTATTTAGATTACCATCATAATAATAACCCTATTTGTATACCTTGTCATGGATAGCATCACCGATGCTAATGTATATATATCTACTACCAGCATCTTCTACCATTCTACTAATGCAAACCATTATATTGTATGCATCAGCATTTGGTAGTTCTATTGAATTTATATTAAATCGAGTCTGGTTTTCTCCATTTGTCAAATGTATAGTTACATCTGGATTGGTTACAGTAAAGTACATAAAAATCTTAGGATCTGTAATCTATTTTACAGTCTAATCGTCATTCCATGTAGCTTCCCCGGTAACCTTTACTATACCTTCTTCATCATAGCCTAAGTTTGATTCTGGTGTAAGTTCACAACCCTAACCTATTGTAAGGCGTGTGACAGATGACAAATCTTCTTTATCAACCGCCCACAGTGGCTCGTCGTCTGGATCAGAAATACCATCTACAACAGATGACATTAATGTATTTTCATCTGTGTACGAATTGAGTCCGTATCTAAATGTGTTCCTTATTTTTGCCACTTCGCTCTATAAAGCTCTTATGGCAGAAAACAAAATGTCGACATACGTACCATTTACCTCAACTTCTCTAGAAGGTTTTGTTTTTAGGTCACTTTCTTTATCAGATATAAGTATGTATTTATCAGGAATATCACTAGGATCTACACCATCTATGATATCTTTTGTATATGTAGGTATTCCGGCAAATGATCCAATGCCACTCTTTATAATTCGCTCATTTAATTCGTGCTGACCAACTTTAAGCTGTTCGTCGTATATTTGTCCAGCATCTGCCACAACGCCTTCTGTAGACGCGCTAACAATCCTTCCGTATACGATTGTATCTTCTTTCTTTGGTCTTATATACGAGTTTTTAATATCTGCCATAATTAGTAATTTTAGAATATCGCCTTTACAGAAACTCCTCCAGACATAGTATTTTTAAGTACCGGATTAGAACCTGCATAATAATAATATCCTGTTTCAGCATTATACTAAACAGTAGTAAATGGTATATTATTCATACTTCCATCAATAAGGTTTTTAATAGGCTTTTTAGACATTACCCATAAGTATTGACCATCTACATAATTTACTATAGTTGAAAATCTTGATAAATCATGAACTTCGAGAAGCAGATTATGGTCTACATTCTGTATTCCTATTTTATCATACGTTTCCTGTGATGGATTTTCATACCCATCATCAGATCTATCAAAGCCCTTTTCGCTATCGCTTTCTTCGTCTTCGGCAAATGGTCTTACTGCCAAATATCCAATAAATCCAGAATTAATCAAAGGATCAACTCCAGTTGTTATTGTTATGCCACCAGTCTATTCTATACCATTATCAACGATTTCAAATATCTCACCATAGTCTATTGTATTTGTTTTAAGCTATCTTTTCCCCCAACCAGGAACAAATGTTTCCACAACAACGATTAATTGATACACTCCGCATATCTAATCCTTTGATGGGAAGTACGCATTTATAACATTGTTATTTGCATCTAATTCAGACTCCATGAGATATTTTGTTTTGTCCAAAGGCCTATATTTATCCATTTCGCACTTGCAGTCGAAATCTCTTCCATTGTAGTAGAATTTATTTCTACAATGAGGCAATACGTGATACGTAGGACATCCACACCAATTTAGCAAATACTAACTATTGCAGCATTTTTTATTCATGCTCTCTATTAATGTTTTATTAACCAGATAACATTTTATATTTTTGATATTAGATGCACTATATTCTGTTTTATCAACAAGTGATATATTTATTCTAATATCATTTCCAATTCTAATTTTTTGCATATTGATATGTATTTAAAAACAAAAAGCCGAGATAGGGCTTATTACCCAACCCCGGCTAAATATTAAAATTTTGTTTCGTCGTATGCGGTTGCATTACTAATAGGATTTGCTATATTCTGACGAGCCTGAATCATGTTCTGAAGCTTTTCTACAAGTCCACCAGCAATCTCTACAGCACCAGTTGTAAATTTTTCGCCATTGTTAGATGCGTAAATCTCAACAGTCTGCTTTGTTCTGCGCCACAAATCATCAGCTGTCCTATACTGATTCTCAAACTCGATTGTAATACCATCGTATTTGTTATCGATATTTGTAACCATAGCTGGCTGAGGATCATACCAACAGCTACGATGCAAAACACCCTGGTAATCAAATGATGCACGCTCGCGATCACGAACAAGCTTAGCTGAAGCAGGATACGTTGTACCTTCCTTCTTTGAGAAAACTGCACCAATGTCGTACTTGTTATTAGATGCCCAACCTGGAGCAGCTGGATTCATCCAATACATATTTGCATCAAAGCGACCCTTCATGTATACGTTTTCTGTTGAAGCTGACTCGTCGTCATCATACTTCATTGCTGTAAGAATAAGCTTATTCTCAGCAACATTAGCATATACTCTTTGACGCTTTGGAGCGCGAATAATATCCTTTACAAGACCAGCAATAATCTGCTCAACACCGTCGCCAACTTCCGTAACATAGCTGTAAGACTCTGTCCACTTACGATAACGCATTGGCATATCTTTGAATGTAAGACGAAGTACAACAGGACAGCCACCCTGGGCAAGAACCTTAAGCGTTTCTGCTGGAACGTTTGTAAAGTCTATTGTAATCTGATCTTCAGCATCGTCCTTATAGTCGAGCTTTGTTACAGATTTAATGTCTGCAACGTTGATAATGTTAGACCACTTGATAACTGGGACAAACTTAACGGTGCCGTCCTTACCAACTTTCTAAAAACTATCAGATGTAATAACGCCAATCTTAAAACGATCTGCGTTTTCATCATAAGAATAAACATCCGCGATAGCTGTACCATCCTGTGCAGATGGATCGCAGTTCATGAATACAAACTTACCAACTAATGGCTTAAGTTCTGCTTTTGTTTCCTTGCCAGCCAAATCAGTAGCTGTAGCAAGTGTATCACCGTTCTTGTTAGAAACAAGGACTGTATTTACATATGTAATCATATTAAAATTAATTTTTTCTACTAACCCTATAATGTTAATGCTAGACCTAACTAGCTGGGCTTTCCACGTTAAAATTATTATTCTTGTGTATCTACCTCTCGAGTTATAGTTTTGTAGCGCTCATCTTTTTTGTTTTCTAAATACATCTGAGCTGCAATTTTTATAATCTCAGGCATAATAATATCCTCGAAATCCTCATATTCATCATAAGGATTATCAAGTGTTATTTCTGTAGGCTTTCTGAGATAACCTAAAGAATATTTGCTAATATTATATTGTTTGTCTGTTAGCAACATACATCCATTAGAGTTTCTTACACGTAGAGGTCTAGCTCTATGAAATCTGTAATGAAAATCTGTAAGACTGTTGTTAACTCTGTACATAAAACTATCCTACGTACACTCAAACATGCACGTATTAATTTTATTATCTCCATTAAGATCGCTTATTACGACGTCCTCATTGAGTGAGAACATGAAGTCTTCTGGATAGATTATTGTATAAGATGCATATGACGGCTGACTTTCGTCTACAGTCATACTTCGACGTGTATAGGTTTTCTATTTATATAGCTTAATAAGATCCGTTCTACGCTTTTCATTTTGTTCGTACGAAGTTCCGTGAACAAGATCACTATTAAATCTAAGCTTAATAAACTTACCAACAGCCTAATTAAGCCAGAATAAAGATTCGTCAGTAGATGGTTTGTCTAGCTGGCTATCAAATTTATTTATCTCTCTTTCTAGCCCTACTAAAATATCTATATTCCTCATTACTCAGCCTCCTACTATTTTTGTTGTGACTTCTATTTAGAATTACCCTAAGCAAGCTTCAGTTTATACTGAGTCAAATACATGTCTACAGCACCTGATACAAGCTCCTCAAAACATGAGTATGGAAGTGAACAGTAGCTATGTACAGCTTCGGCCGACTGGTAGCTATCATCAAATTTTAATACATTGAATGCATTAGGCTGGCAATAGTATGTAAGATCTACACTCTCTATCTATGTATATACATCAGATATAATCTTAAACTAATTACTTGTATAATTAGTACTTTCAAATATAACTAATGGATTTTTAATAATACCATTATAGTTGTAGTACGCATTGATTACGTTATCTACATCTTCTTGCTTAATAAGTATATTTGGTGTAATTACACCGTCTTCTAAAGTCTTATCACTTTTATAATTTTTTGTAACGATGCTTTCTGATCTTACGTACATTGCGTAATCTTCTGGAAGTTTATATAAGCCGTCATCATTTGATGTCTTTATATTAACTCTTCTAATTAAAGATCTGCTAACATCGCTTATTCTTTTAGCTCGTCTAGTGCCACGTTGAAAATCATCTTCTGTAGAATACAGCATTTTTACATACTGTGTCTAGAACTCGCTTAAGAATGAATATATTGTATCTGTACTAAGTTTCTATTCTGACGCAAACTAAGGATATACTTCGATTAGTCTGCGTTCGAACTCAATACCTAATTTTCTTGTTTCTTCTCTTGTCATGATTCAAGTGGTCTAATATTAGCTTTAGTAGCAAGTCTACTAGATTCTACAATCTCGGTAGACATAATGATTGCCAAATTAATTAATTCTTCCGCCATGCTATCAGATAACTCAAATTTAGTCTATCCGAAATCATAGTCGTTTACTGATAGTCCTTGTCCGACGGCAAATTTTGCAGGACGTTTGATATATGTAAATTCAGCTGTTGACTAAGCTCCATTATATTGTACATCCATTGGGTCTATGTATATTACAACGTTATTGCCCTCTATGCATCCTACAGGCTACTCAATCCAAGGTAGATTTGTTTTTGTAGCCTTAAATTTTTTAGCGACATCATGCGACACGAATACTATGTTTTCATATTGATGATTCTTATTGTCATGAGAAGTAATACTCTCTTTGATTTTAATCTATCCATCGATTATGTATAAAATAAGATTATCTATAGTGTGTGTAGCAAATGTATAGCTATTATCGCCAGACAAACTACCAATAGCGGTTAATTTGTTAATCAATGGCTATAAATCTTCGATTGCTTTCATATCTGACTCAAACGCTGACCTTCTAGGATTGTTTCCCGTATATTTTTGAGCTATAAGAGCTAAGTAGGCTTTATCAAGTATTGTAGCAATCTCATATTTAGTTAGCGACGGATATGACGAAGTTATATTTGCCTTGTCATATTCAATCATAAACTTAGTATAAATATCACTATGCGTCATACGTCGTTAGTTTAATTATTTATTTTCGACCTGATTAATAATCGAGATCTTTAAGTCTTGATTCTTCTTTGCGTCTAAGTATGCAATACAATCCTACAATGAGTCTGCAAGCATCTCAGAACCATAGTAATACTGTGTTCTATCCTTACGGATAATTCCTTTGGCAATAGCACTCTCGATCAAGAACTCTGTTTCCTTTGTCTTATTATTAACCCACTTTGTAAAGAAGTTCTGTGGCTGTTTATCAACCAATGAGAACAACGTAGACTCTACAAGCTCATTAGACATTGTATCAGCACTGACGCAAAACAATCTAAGGCACTTACGCATCTCTTCAAGAGAAAGCTTGCCGAAGGCAATAATAGCGTCTCTACGAAGCTTGTTAATCTTATTCTTCTCAATAGCTTCAGCCTGTCTATTAATAAGCAGGTAATCCTTACCAGCATTGAGCTTATCAAGTGATGTAGCTACTCTCTTGTGTCCTTCAAGGAACTTAATAATCATAGCCTGTCGTGGGAATGAGTCATCGAGGATTGTACTCTTAGAGCCAACCTTAACACAGAATGTATTCCAGAATGGGGAATTCTTAGCGAGATGGCCTTCTGGATAGCCAAGCTCCTTTTCAAATTTCTTTTCGTCCTCAGGTGTTAAACCTGTGTATATCGACCCAGATCTGGTAAAGTAAGGTGCAATATAATCAAAACAATGTTTATACTTTAACAATCCAGCCCAGGGATTTTTCTTTCTGATCTTTAATTCAACTACCATAATTTTTCAATTAGTTGTTGCAATGCCAAGCTCCCGTGTACAACACTCGTATTATTGGCTTAGCCTCCGGTGCAGTGTTGTTAGATTCCATCCGGCATGTTATTGAAACCACGGGGTTGAACATTGTATGTTATTTAATTAATTAGAGCTCTGCTGCTCTATTCTCAACTGAGATAGACTCCTGGTCTTCAGCATCACAATACAAGATACCGCATGACAATGGGTTTCTCAACATGATACCCTCTTCACCAAGGAAGTGTACCTGATAACCATCACGGCTGTTAGAGCGCATAGTGTTGATGTTATTTGCATAACCATTTGGCAATACAGAACCACCAGTACACCACTGTACGAACTCACGACCCTTACGACATACCTTAACGATATTAGCCTGACCATCACGACGACCAAGGTCAACGAACAAGAATGTGTAAGACATCAATGGTTTACCTGTCAATGGGTGAAGCTGACGGAACATTTCCATGTTATCAAACATAGCACAACGCTTAACTGTCAACTCAATACCATTAGTCATAGTGTAAGTTGTGAACTGACCACCCAACTTCAGATCCTGACCAGAACCTGTAATGAAGTGTGTGTCAATCATATTGAAGCTAGCTGCCTTCTCCTTCAAGATACGGTCGAACTCACGGATACCCATCTCACCAGTCAAAGCAACGAACTTACGCTCGTTAGTACCAATGATATTGTAGCAGAGATCGAACAAGTAATCCTCGAACAACTCTGTAGTCAGCTTTGTATAGTAACGTACGTTAGCTGGAGCAATCTGCTCGAACAAACCTGCAGAGATTGGAACGAAACGACCATTAGTACCCTTCAAATTGTAAGTACCATCTGCATTACGGTTAGAGTGAGCAAACAGCAACTGCTTCTCCTCTCTCTTCTTCCACTCACGAAGAGCCTTCCAATACTGATAGTCAGACCACAAATAAGACTTCTTACCTGTCTCGGGATCAGTCAAAGCGATAGCCAATACTGTAGAGTAAGCATCACCAGTGATATCGTAAGTAAGACGCATAGTCATCAAGCTATTACGCATCTTAAATGGAGTCTGATAGTTGATGATATCTGCTTCATCACTGTACTCCTCGTATGCAGAACCGATACGGTCTACCTGACGACCTGGGAGCAAATACTCGCAAGGAATATAAGAACCCTGGAAGCCTTCTGCTACGTAGCACTCATATACCCATGTGCTACCATCCTGGTATGGAGTACCGTTTACACGTACCTGGAAGTTTACATTGTCAAATGCAAGAATTGCACCTGGACCGAACCACTTCTCTTCAAGGCCAAGATAAATAGGAGTATTGTTAATACCTGGAGTCAAACCTTCTGTAATTGACTTAGGAGTAATCTCCTTACCATTCCACTTAGCATAGCGGATATTAACAGCGTGATCAGCATCAATCATTACAGACCACTCATATTCTCTGTTTTCGATAGTCATGGTTGAACCAAGACCACCAGTTAACAAATCGATGGTAGTTGAAATACCATCATCCTTTGTACCAAAAACCAATGACAACAAGCCTGCTACTTCATGAGGCTTTGTAAGCATTGCATTAGCAATCATGTTTTCGTCTACCAAGTCAGCAAAACGCTTACCACGGTAGAGCTGAAGATTATTTAATAAAGAACTTGAATTATTCATAATATGTTAATTGTCTCATCATAGGTATTTTGACGCGAGATCCCATGCCTGAGGTTGTTTTTCATGCCCAACGTTGTATGATGTATGATTTTTTGTTTGATGTTTGAGCATTTGTCTAAGTTTACTCGCAGCAGATGTCTGACCATTGCGCTGTGCCTAGCCCAGTAGAGCATCACCCTTCATTGTGAAGTAAGCTGATTCTATCAAATTGTTAACAAGGTTATTATTAAAAGCTTTCTGATACTCTGTTAAACCGTCTGCATCAGTTCTTGTAATATAATCGAATAATGCTTTTCTATCCTCCTTTGGAATATTGATGCCCCTAATATTTGTAAGACCATTAATACTAGAGGTAAGATCGTTCATGAACTGTGCAGCTTGCTGCTCTTGTTCTTGTCTCTGAGCTTCCTGTTGCTGAGCCATATACTCTTGCTGTTGCTGTTCGTACGCCTTAAGATAATTAACAGCATCAGCTGCTTCATCTTCCAGCATGTCAGCATCTTCATAGCGCTCAATCTTGCGACTAATCTGCTCGTCGTTCATACCCTGTAATTTATAGAACTCACGAACAGCTGCTTTCTGATTAGATTCGTCCTCCAAATCTATGTTGTCATAAGACATAGATTTCTGTTGTGTCTGATAAAAATCTTCAAATCTACCACCATTTTTTACGTACTGATCAAGTCTAGCAATACGATCATCGGCATACTGTGGGGTTGAATTCTCATCTACGACATCCTTGATGTACTCTACGATACCCTCAATTGTCTTAGGTTTCTCGTCTTCATCAACACTCCAACCATTAGCTTCAGCGAATGCGTCAAAGAAAGCACCAATTTGTTCTGCTTCTCCAGGATCTACGACGTCAGTGTCAGCCTACTGATCGTTATCATCATTGTCGTTATCCTATTCGTTGTCAACTGTAGTTGTGTCGGACGTATTATTATTTAAAATATTATCTGGGATCTCTGTCTCATCATCATGAGCATTAGGGTCACCAGTTACATTCTTATTATCTTTATTATCCTCAGAAGACTTATCGTCATCTGGATTATCTAAATTGTCAATATCATCATTAGGATCGTCTAACACCTGATTAACCACATCCTGGTTATCGATGTCTGTAACGCTGTCGCCACCTTCCTGGCCACCGAACCCGAGAGAGCTCAAAGCGTCCTCAAAATCACCTAATGGATTTTTCTTCTTTCTTGCCATAATTTAAATTATAACTAAGTTAATATTTTTAATTGTTGTACGCTACACGGGACTCGAACCAGTGTAATGTTGTTATTTGTTCCACTTTGACGCATTTCGTGCAAAGTTCGCTTTCTTTCTCATGGCTGCACTATACTTACCTGGATTCCTTAAAACCCTATTTGCAAAACCCTGAACACTCATACCATGAGCTTTGGCTGCTTTAGTAAATGTGCCACGCCTAGATGGTTTAATGTTAATATCCTTGCCGGAATTATAGCTATTATAATCACCATATCCTAATATAAATGGCGATAACGCAGGAGCGTATTTTAATGCATTTTTAATATACTATATTCTTTCCATAGCTGCTCTTGGATCTTCTTTTAATAATTTTTGCAAAGGCTATTTAACGGTCCTCGTATACTATGAAAAATCAAGAGCCTATAATAATTTTCCAATACTAATATTATCTATTAGCTTGTTCTAATCATCAACACTAAGACTCATTTGAAATCTATTTAATAACTAATTTCTAATATCAGAGTTAGTTGTAGGCCTCTCTTCTATTGGAAAATCATCATAATATTTTCCTATATTATCTTTATCAATATTTAAGCCTCTTGCCTAATATGCTTGTTTATATAAATCTTTCTAAACTCTAGTCTATCCAGCAACATCATCAACATAATGATGATGTTCGTGATTTATATACAGTGGGTCTTTCGCTGATTTTCTTGCAATAATTTGCCTAAAATCAGGCAAGTACATTGCCTGCAAGGATTTTGGCTCCTGGTTGGCATCAAATGCGGCATCATCTATCGCTGTAAACTATTCTTTTGCAGCTCCATTTGAAGAATTATATGCCTATTTCTAAGCAGACGTCATTCTTGGGTATATTGTTTTATTAAATATATATTTTGACTCATCTGGAATGTCATTTAATTCAGAATTAAAATATTTTCCATTCCACGCATTGATACCATTGTATATCATTGCTTCAGCTTCTTTTTCTTTTTCAATGCGCTATTTTCTAAGCTCTTTAAAATCTTCGTCACCAATAGTAAATGAATCATAATCGTCTTTTAATCCAAGCTTGCGATATTGATTAGGCTCTTTAATATCCGCACCTTTAACAAGTTTACCCATAGATGATTCAGGAACTTTATCCATATGTTGATATATAGCCATTATTTGTTCATCAGTAGCATCTGGGAATATTTGCTTAACTATAGATGCTCCATATGGACCGTGTCCATCTCCTGCCCAAAGTTTACCAGCGTCATGCATAAGTGTAGGAAATAAAGCTTCATTTGGATACCCTGCTTGCAAAGCTCTCTAATAAGCATCTCTGCTATGTAGAAATGTATTCCAATCCGTTTTGTGCCAATCCGGGTTTTCTAACCTATGTCTAGCAATCCTTCCTCCTGGAATATTAGATAAAGCTTCATTCTATATCTTGAATAAATTAGCAAGATTTACATTACCGCTATCATCAATCACTTCTGATATTTTATGCTTATCTCCGGTGTATACTTGATATGTTGGCTAACTGAGCTATAATCTCTTTTGCTTTTTAGATGGAGATATGATTAATTCATTATCGTATCCAGGTTTACTATACGCGATATCTTTAACTAACTATTTATCTGCGTTTGAAAGCGCGAATTCTTTTCCTAATAATTTCTATCTAGCTAAGTCCTATAGCTTCTTAAGCCCAAGTTTTCCTCCATATCTGCTAAGCCCGTATAAACTAAGTTTTATGGCTTGTCCGTATCCAGGAAGATCAAACAATGCGTCACCATCTCTGGTTTCTACAAGCTATTCATTTGGTGCAAGATTAGGTAAACCTGCTTTATTTGCAAGATAATTGACAGCGTCTCCAGCAGTTCCTGCTATTGTATTAGTAAGTTCATTTGTTATAGACGGACTATACATACCCTTTTCTATAGGCTAAGCTACCTATATTGGTATCTATGGATCTACTGCGATTACTTTGTCTATTTCGTCCTAAGTAATCTTTCTTCCTAGCTGCTTTTCTATGTCTTTAAATGTAGGTAATTTTCTAGCGGTAACAACAGTATCAGGTAACTGTATATAATCAAATTCGTTACCATATCTATCTATTCCTCCAGCTACATCATCATTATTAAAATGAATATCAGAAGTATATACCTCTCTCGTTTTACCATCTCCGAATTTAGGTAGTTTAAGTTTCTTTCTAAGCTATTTCTCAGCTATATGCTATTCTGCTTCAGCCTATGATTTTCTTCTACGTTTAATCTTGCGAAAGAGTTTATGACGCTGATAGTCATTCTTCTTCTGCATCTTTCGCTTAGGACTTTCCATCTGTGTCATAATTACATCAGTTTAAGATTATTACCTCTTCTCCACCAGAACTTCTATCCATAAGAGTCTTTACCAAAGTTATTAGATGGAAGCAGATTAAGTATATTTGGAAGTGAAGGCTATGTTATACTATCGTACATCTACTGTTTATACTTATTGAGATCACGCTATTGCTGAGCCTTTATCTCTTCCTAAGTCGGACCAAGTAGAGTTGTAGGAACATCAGCTCTAATAGTACTAGGCTATCTTGTAGATGGCGAATTGATAATTATAGGACTAGCATTTTTGGCATCTTCATAATCCTGCTCAAGGTCATTTAGCTATACATTGTAGTTATAGGCATCCTTATGCGCATTCTTGTGATTACGAGCTGCCCTGACAAGACTATTCATGTTATTAAGGTTTCTTGAGTAATTCTAAAGAGAATCTTCGTAATAACCCTTCTACTTAAGTGCTCTAGCATAATCCTGTGTGGATTTAGCTCTAAGAGCTGCTCCGTATCGTGTATGCATAAGTCTTACATAATCTTTAACAAAGTCTGCATCGCTTTTGTATGTAGTATAGGTCTTACCGTTCCAGCCTACTCCGCCATAATTATGCTATCTTCTAGCAACTCTGGATCTACCATAATTAGATTCATATGCAAGCTAACGCATTACATTGTAGTATGCAGTATCACCATAACCGTATCTGTTTAACTATTGTCCTACAAGAGGACCCATTCTGTTAACAAAAGTATTAATAGAATCATCTTTTCCACCTTTATATTTATGAAGTATTGGATGTTCTTCATTTAATGGGGTATCAAAAGGCAATGGCTTTATAATATCTTCAGCTATATTAACATCTTTACCTTCATTGTAAGCATTAAGTATAGACTATACATCCTGGTCCATCTACTGCTGCTCTTCTGGACTAGGTTCCTCAGCCTGGGTGTCTCCACCCAAGTTGATTCCTCTAATATCCTTCCAGTAATCAGCGCCATTCTTCCACGCTTCATACTTCTGCTAAAATGTCTTATTATCGAACTTCATTACTTCTCGCCAACCGTTTTGTTCTTAAGGGCCGTGCGAGCCTTAAGCTTCTCGCGTTCATAAGCAGCATCATCTTTAGCCTTCTGCAGCTCTGTCTCATGCTTCATCTTATCCTTCTCAAGCTGAATCTTCTGATCTTCTATCTCGCGTTTCTGCTTAGCTTCGTAACGCTTATTGTAAGCCTCTTGATTAATCTTCTGCTGTTCGATAGCCTGCTTTCCGATTTCGATTGGATCCGGGATTCCGTTTTGATCCTGATCTAATTCCTCGGTTCCACGATAAGCGTTGATCTGAGCTACAGCTATCTTAGTCTGATTATCTTGATCAATCTGATATCTCTGAAGATCCATCTGAGCTTCCTGCAACATAAGCTCTTGCTGTTTAGATTCATTCTGCATCTGCTGTAACTGCTGTTGCTGCTGAGCTTCTGCTTCTTGCTGCTGTTGCTGTATCTACTCCTGTCTAGTCTGCATATCCTTAAGCTTCTGCTTAATGATATTGAAATTGTCATTTGTAAGAATCTCTGCTGCCTCAAGTAAACTAGCACCATTCTACATAGCTGGCTGTATAAGCTGCTGAAGTTTCTGTATGTTCTCAAGATCCTTAGATGTATCACTTACGAACACATCCATATCCTCGTAGTAGAACTTAGGAGTAATATCCAAGAACGCCCTTTCTCCATTATCAAAGATATACTGGAGCTTCTGTTTACCGGTCTCTTCCCAAGCACCCTTAGCTGTATTAAGAAGCATATTAAGCACCCTTCGCTTACACTGGTTGTGAACCCAGAATAATGGCTCTGTAATATGCGAACTCTGTACAACAGATCTTTCTACATTACCTACCATCTCTGATGAGCTTACTGCTCCTTCACGCTGCTATGTAATACCAGAGATTGTTCCAGCAAGCTCTTCTATCTTATCCATTAGCTGTATATATTCAGCTATGACGTTAGACATTGTAAGATCCAATGCTGTTATCTGATTAAACTGAGCAGGCTTACCGCCTTCTCTTCCTGGGATATTCCAGCCTTCTTCATATGGGTTAATAAAGTTAACGCCAACGCTAGATAGGTAGTGCATCCATTTAGCTGGACTAATATTCATAGACTTAGGAATCTATGTAATATCCATATTTACAACCTTTCCTTTGTCTCTAGCGATAGCTAACTCAAGTCTGTACCACAATACAATATACATATACTGCAATGGCTTAAGAATACTAACTAATGATCTAGGCTTACTATTTGTATTACTATAAATAGCACCACAATAAGGAAGTTTCTGGCTATTAGGGTTATCGATACTTACATGCTGATATTCAATAGGCTGTATACCAAAATACAAATCACTACCGGCTCTGTATCCTTCCCATACTTCTATAATCCAATCTGGTTCAATACTAACCTCATTACCAACGGGTTGATATGTTTCATCGACTATATTAATCTGAGGCTGTCCAGCATCATCTGTAGTAGTTACATAGAAAATCTTCTTAAAAGACTTCCAGCAACAATGCCATACGTTTACAAGCGATTTACCTGATCCTTCAAAAATTGGATTGTCATATATGCGTAATTGTATACCCATATCAACAGGACTTCTATCTCCGAGGTTTTTACCAGGAGTAGAACCAATCATTTCTTCAAGCTTATCAAGATCCTTCTCTTCAAGCTTGTCGTAATATCTATCGTATACTTCAGTTATTGGCATACGCATCTTTCTGCAACACCATGATCCATCCTCAATAAACTCAAGGTCTGGACTCTTGTCATAAGAGAAACATATAGGATTAACTCTCTCAGCATATGGCTCTGCATTAAGTACGCCAACGTAATAAATTTCTCTACCTGAGATCAATCCGTCCTTCCAGCCTTTGATAAACTCGTTGTCAAGATCAAGTTTCTCTCTCAGATAGGTAAGAGAATGATATGCAGTATTCTCTACAATATCTTTATAGTCTTTGTCCATATACTTAGCTATCTATTCTGGCGGCATAATTTCTCCAGACTATAGCTACTGCTGAAACTACTGAGCTTCTTCTGGGCTCATTCTAGCTGTGATAGCTGCTTCTATATATTGTAGAATCATCTATTTCTCTTTCTCCTGCATTTCAGATGTAGCCTCCTATGAAGTTCTGATAACTCTGAAATTAAGAGGTCTCTTTGTTTCCTCACCTATAAGCAAATCTACTTTAGGTCTTATAATATTAAAGTCATGAGGAGTAGCAGGAAAACCATCCTCGACCTTGAATGGGTTTGTAATTGATTTAAAATCCTTCTCGTCGAAGATGCTGTTATATAAATTATAATAGGTCTACAGCTCTCCGTAATATGATGTACTATTTCCTCCAGATGTTACGTTACCTTCACCTATAATATAGTTAACGCAATCCTCCTGCCACTTCTTTCCTTTCTTTGAAAGAGGGAGCTTTTGTCTGGGGAAAGCTGAATTGTATAAGTTATCTTCCATGTATTAAAATGTGAATATCGGCATACCGTCTTCACTTGTGCTGCTATCTTCTTCAAACCATTGTTTGCTAAATAACGGCATCTCGAAGAGTTCAACCTATTTGTTTTGTTCTTTTGCAGACGACACCTTTACCTAATAGAGCTCCTCTCTGTATATCATTACCATACACAAAGCTATTACGCGGTCCACATTTCGTACACCATCATTCTCTATAAGCTCTTCTATTAGAGGTTCGCTGTATACTCTTTCTACATTAGGGTGACCTTCTTCAAACTCATCTAACAGCCACTCTAATATTAATCCTTCGCCATATGCCCTAATCTGCTTGGTCATGTGGCATCCTTTTCTTCTTTGCACTTTGCTGTCTTTAAAGACTTCAGATATGATTTTATCTGGCTAATCAGCCAAGAGGTAATCGCAGTGTTTATTCGTAAAGTAAGGGTAGATTCCTTTTCTTTCATTTTCAAATAATAATCTAGCGTTATAAAACGTAAGTAACTTGCGCACGTTTTCGTAGTACTCTTCTGCTGTATCAGGTCTTCCGGAATACTCTGCTACTATTACATCACTCCAAGCTTCTCCAGCTCTTACTCTCTTAAATATAAATGTAGACCCAAGAGAGTTTGTAAAACTATCGTCGTGATCGTAGGGATCAGTTCCACCTATATATAATCCAAGAGGAGGATCCTTTACCGGGTACTCCCATATAACTACTGCTCCATGAGGCTTATCTCCTTTCTTAAGAGGGTAATTAGTTATATCCCCACTAGGCTTTTCTGTAGCCTTTACCTGACCATTTCCGTCCCATTCCAGATCAACTATATGCTTCATGCTCTAAAGCTTCTTATTGGTCCTTATTCTGGTTAACTAGTCCATCAATAACTTTCTAGGGAATATATTCTTACCGAGCTCTAATACAGCCTCTGCTGGCTTTATAGGACGTTCTGATATAAAACGGTCTATTGATTGCTAACTAGCACCACCGTCCTTTACCTTATTTCTCTGGTCTATAAGATTCTATATAGCTTTCTCTTTATAGCTATTTCCATCCTTGTCCATGTAAACCTAGTTACCATCATCATCGAATGATTCTAGGTTTGAATAAGCTGGTACAAAGAATGCGCATTCTGTATTCTCTCTACCTTCATCCCATATATTAGGGAAGCTAAGAACATTGTAAGACTTAGGTTTGTAGAACAACTCTTTCAATCCTTCGAAACTAGCACCTTCTGTACCGCCGGTACCGAAGGCTATCATTAATCCGAACGCTTTACCATCATCGGTTTCTACTGAAGGCTGTTCTATACGCCATGCATCAAGAAGGCTAGGGAATTTACCACCTTCCTCCCATAGTACAAGCTTAGCACGAGTACCACGCACACGCTCTGGATCATTCTTAAGTGTTATACCAGTTATACTAGATAAGTATCCTTGTTCAGTCTATTTACCAAACTCATCGGTAATCTTATAACCTGATGTTCTCTCCATACGTGTAGACACAAGTCTTTGCTTAGCCCACGCTGTATGTTTGTCAAGGAAGTCCATTATCTGCCATGCTTTAGTTAACAAACCATCACCTATAAGGAATTTCTACTCTGATGCTATAGCAAAGTTCTTTGAACCTGGTATAAGCATATAGTTTCTAACTAGCATGGATCCTCCCTTAAATGAGTATCCTCTCTGTCTGCACTTAAGCACTGCCATATGTTTTCCTTCAAGCTCTGCTTGTTCTATAGCGCAAAAATAATAGTAATCATAGTCCCAAAAACTAGGAAACTCAAGTATACGCTGTCTTCTCTTTCTGAGGTTACCCTCTCTATCTGTATACTCCTCTTCCTTAAGTCGCATGATTGGACTATAATTTAGATAGAAGTAATTGTATCCAGTTATACCTTCTCCATCTGGAGCTGTATAACCATTAAGACACCTATCTGTTTCTTGCTCCCAATATTTATTATAATCAGTAGTACCTATAGGAGCTAAGGTATAGCATCCATGCTGTTGAAAGAAGATAGCTGCCTATCTGAACTTATCAGTATCATGGAGTCTCTAATTAAAGTCTATCATAATTATTCGTACATACCAATAACGCCACCACCCTTGACTCTACCGGTTTCTGCTTGTTCTGCTTTTGCCTACTTCATAGCCATGTCTAATGACTTGATTATACCACTAACATCTTTCAATATGGCTGAAAGTTTCTTAGCTGTATCTATATCAAGCTCTTCTTCAGCATAGCTATCCATCGTGTTCATAATGCCCTCTGCTGCGCTCTTAGAAGATTTAAGCAGTCGGGTAGCAGGAGTCTCTTGGAACTCCTGGAACCTTTTTGCTAATTCTTTTATAACGTCATCAGGTTTATAATTCTCATCATTAAGTACATCTTTAGCCACTCTCCATGTGCGCTCTTTCTCTGGATATGCCTCATATGGGCTATTCCATTTATATCTCCACACTATGAATTCGATCTTCTTTAACGCCTCTTGCTTATCTTTAGCATTGTTATAGAAGTCTTTAAAAGGTGGTATAGCCAAATCATCTGTACTTAATTGTATTTTATTCTATATGATGTCAAACATTACTTAAATAATATTTTAAGCCAATTGCTTTGTCTAATTATTTTCATTAATAATGAAGATAAAGACATTCTCCATCCTAATCATATGTCTATATGATATGCACCGTAGTATATGGCTTCAATGTAAGTACATCAATAGTACTACCACCTTCAGTACTTATAAGCATACGAATAGACGATGGCTTTGTTAGACGAATATCGTACCTACTTAAGTTTATTATCTAAAATTCTCTTCCCCAAAAGTCATCTACAAGTGGTATTGTTATTTCCTAAGTTAAATTATTGAATATATATAACGAGCTATTGTCGTCAAAAAAACTTGTAGGTCTTGGAGTTTTCGAAAAATCATAAACCTTTTGATCTCTGCATAATCCTGTAACTGTACCAAATATATCTAAAGCCCTATCAAATGCAAACTCTGCTTCTAATCTTAAACATGGTCCATACCCACTATGCCCATCAACTCCAACTCCTATTTTAGCAATTTCTAATAATGATTCTTCGTCATTTGTCGTACCAGCTATTAATCCTCTAGCCTAATAGTTGGTTGCGTAAAATTTTATTCTTGATCCGTAAGACCAGTCATTGTCATTTCCATAAAGCCCTATAGAAGATCCATCTATTGCTAATTTTCCGCCACTTGAATCTCCGGTCATTCTTCCTGTTATTGAAAGATTTCCTATGCTTCCAGAAGTAGCGTTAATCTATCCAGTAATATTAGCTTTGGTTGACTTTAATTCTCCGGCACTAGTAACAGTAAATGGAGCAGTTGTTAAATTAGCGTTAGATATTTCGCCAGCCCATATACGAACATCACCCTTATTCGTTACCTTCCCATTAAGATCAGAATTACTATCAATAGCCTTACTAGAAGTCATACCTGCTACGATTGCATCGCCGTCCATTATAACAACTTCTTCTGATGATAACTCTTTAATGTAGGCCTAATTTGCTATTATCTTATCAGTTACAAAATTTTCTGTAACTGCGAACTTCTGAAAATATGTAGCAACATCAGGAGTAGTTACCCAATTTCCTGATTCTCCGGAATCAGTATTTACGCAAGCATAATACATATTTTCATAAAGTACGACATCTTGATAGAATATGCCATTTTCAGCATCTCTCTTTCCATCGTAGTACTTTTTACCACTGACCCATGCACCAACAATTCTTAAAGGCGATCCTTTAAATGTTTGTCCAGTAGACCCTTCTCCAGTATCACCTTTTTCTCCTGAAGCAGACAACGGTATAGACATTGATGTTAAATAAGCACCGTTTGTATTATATGCGTATAAAGTAACAATATCAGAACTAGATTGTAATGTTTTGCTTACATCTAGATTCCAACTATCAGATTGATATGTTAAATCCGTTTTACTACTATCTGAACCAAGCTGGTATTTTATATTAGCATCTGAACCAGAAATCTTAGTAGATGAACCTCCGGCCTCTATCCTATATAGTTCAACATTTCCACTAATATGGAAAGAATATGCACCATCCAAAGGTTTATATGTTAACTATAAACCAGATAATTGCAAAGAATAAGAAACTCCATTAAGACCAGCAACAGCAGATTGATTAATTATTGGAATAAATTCACTTAATGTTATTGTATCATCAGTTGCTGTAAATAACATTCCATTATCTCCTTCTGTCTAAACAGGATTAGAATCTATTTCATTATAACTATCTCCGTTGTCTATGCTGTATTTAAAAGTCCATCCATTATAGACATCTGGTGTTATCTCAGTAATATTAGTACCGTCGCTTTTTATAACTTTAACACTAACTGATCTTGGATATAATGATCCATCCTATTTATTTATAGCAGCTGCAGATACTTTAAGATCATATGATACACCATTCTGTCCGCCTTGTTTAATTCCATACAATTGTATTTGAGCAGTTCTTCTCTGAGAATCTATACTAGAAGATGTTGGTGTTCCTACAACATTTACGATATAATATGTATTGTCTGTAAAATGAAGTTTATTTGCAGGTATATTAATATTTAATATTTTGTTATTTCCACTATTAGTTGTACTAAAATAACTTTCTATATCCTATTCGCTTAAATAACTTCCATCAGAACCTTTTACACTATCTATTGTAAGATCAAATTGAACTGGAGAGTCATCATCGTACATTGTTATCGTAGATTCGCCACTATATTCTAGATTATCATAATCATTATCTACGTATAAATATTTAATCTCTCCAACTACATCAAGAATAATTCCACTTACAACACCATCTCTTGCATAATATCCCCATAATGCAGGATCAGAATAAGCGTGCCAATAAGCAGCCTAACCATCAATATCAGCATATTTCTTTCTTACACAAACATACTATTTATATCCAGCCCCAAGTTCTTCTAAGTCCTATGGATCATCTGTCCATCCAGAATTCTCTCTTATGTATTCTCTGTTTTGAAAATCTTCGTCATCTGTCCATGTTGACGGTAAGTTGTTTGATGGAGCAAATGTGCTAGCATAATATATATATTCAACACCATCTCCATCCATACCGTTCTATCCAAAGTGCGACCACACGAATGGCTAACTCCAATAAGATCCCCATTGTCCTTTAGTACTTATAACCACAGAGCAATACTCGTAAGGTACATCTTTTGTAACACCACTTGGATGATCAGTCCATCCACTAGGTACAACTGGTACTCCATTTTCTACAGATACGTTTCCGGGACTGTTTATTTCTTCTCCTTCAATGGCTGTTTTATATATAAAGCTAACGCCGCTACCATCCTCTCCTGCTGTTCCACTTCCAGTAAGACATATTGGGTTTAAATATTCGCCATACTAGCCATTGCCATTTATAAATACTTGTGTCATCCAAATGTAGTATCCATCTCTATAATTAGGAGCATTTTCTACCCATCCAGAGCCGTCTTCAGGTGGTCTGTTCGAAATAGGCTTACTTGGTGTTTGTCCTTTACTAGAAGTTTCTTTAAAATAAGATTTGTAATATCCATACTTAGTAGGATCTACATTTGATCCACCTCCCCCAACCGGAATTTCTATATCTGAACCGTTTTCGATTGAAAAGATTTTGCCGTTTATTATCAATTTTGATAATGTGCCTTTTTTTATATAATTCTTAAGCTAGTCCTAAATATAACTAACGTCAACACCATTACCATCTCCGCTATCTGATAAAGCTACTTCAAACCTGCCGCCATTCTTCTACACAAGAATAAGCTTATTATCTTCTATTGTGAATTCCGATATAGAATAATCTTTTGCTATGTCAGAATTTTTAAGCATATTCTGTATTTCTGCTTTAGTGTAATAACTATCGGCGTCAAATTTTGTATAATTAGCTATTTTCAAATATGTAGAATCAGCGTAGTCCTTTGTAACATATCCATCAAGATTAATATTTTTAATGGCGTCGTCTACATATTTCTTTTTAGCATATTCTCCAAGGTTTAAATCAGCTATAGCTTCAGCTATCTACTTTGTTACTTCAAGTAATATTTCCTATTTAATAGAGTTACTTCCGTCTCCTGTCATTTCGTTTAGCTGATCCTAGATGTCTTTTAAAGCCTCTTTACTGGCTTTGTTATTCCATTCATCCCTCTCTTCCTACGTTATATGAACAACTGTATCATTAATATGTTTACATAACCTACAATAGATTGATGAATAGTACCGATCTACCTTTAGGTCCAGTTCTCTAATTGGGTCTCTATGGCAGTGTTTTTCTGGTTCAACACAAAAATCAATCATATTAATTCGTTTAAATTGTTAACAATTATTGTACTGTGGTGTCATTGAAGACCACGTCTAAAACGCCACAGTTAAAGATTATTTGAATTTATCCCAATCTATATGTTCCTTCTTTCCTACAACATCTGCCATCCATCTGCAAAACTAAATTCCTGTATAACCATCTTTATCGTTGGATACAGCTACTGCATACTTTATGCACTGGTGTTCATTAAGCAATTCTGGATAAAAATCAGCATAAGCCATGTTTGCTGTATAAGTTACATCTTCTATTGTAGAAGTGTCTGGAATTTTAAGATTAAGTACATTACATACATTTTGAACCTGCTCAGAAGTCCATGTATGTTCCTAATTATTTGAATTAACCATCTATTTACTAGCGTATTCCTATAAATCTTTTGTAAAGTGTAAGCCATGTTTATTAACATAGTCGTTATATCCGTCTTCTTTTACAACTCCAACACTAGCTGAATAGCTGCTATCTTTATTCTTCTAAAGATTTGCAACGTATTTAGAATTCTGGTTATCTTCGTCACTGTGCCGTATTACTATTACCTTTTGCATTGTTGAAAGAATTAATAAAGTTATTAACAGTTGACTCCATTCTACTTATAGACTCCTCTATCTTCGAGAACCTCTATTCTGTCTCTTTCTTTTCCTTATAGATAGGATTGAGCTCAGACAACAATACAGTCGTCTTATCTACTACTTCCTTCTATTTTGGAACTGACTCAAGTATCTTTTCGGCAGTATTCTTCATCTGCTCTACTTCAGCCATAAGACCCTGCTTATCTGTAGACAATACTACATCTCCTGCGTATGTAACAGATAAATTTTCTGGAATTGAATACGTAGCTGTCTTTGAGTTAGCCTCTATAGTTACATCTACAACCATTTGAGACTAACCCATTGCAGGCTTCGTACTTAAGTCTAAATATTGTCGTGTCCTGTACAATAAACTTTCTCGATTGTATCCATAATTAACAAGTTTTATAGTAAAACAATATGGAACTAGGACTGGAATAATCCTAGTCCCGTTTAATCTAAAAAGCGTATTACTACGCGAGTCCTAGTATATTCCACCTAGGAGTGATAAAGTACTACTATAATATAGTAGAACAAGTTGTGCTAGGCGGGGTAGCGAACCCCGTCATGCTTTCATTAAGACCTAGCTTTATTCAACACCACTTGTGGCTTTAATTAAACCGCTTGAAATAAGTGCGTTTATAAGATCAGTTACAATGGTTCTCAGTTTTGTTACGTCAGCTGTTTCTATGTCAGTAACATCAATAGTATTCACTGTGATTTTGTTCTGCTTTGCTAATAATGCAGCAGTTACGAAATCCCTTGTAGTATAGTTACTAATATCAATAAAACTACCATTTGCTGTAGGTATATCGCTCGCTGTCTTGCCTTCGAATTTTATTCCTGAAGGAGTAAACGTACAAAGGTAAGTACCATCACTATCTCTACTTACAAAAAATCCATTCTCATTTATAGTAAAATCATTACTATTTGTTTCAAGCCTGATATCATAGTGACTTATATTCATTATCTTATTAGCAGCTTCACTATAAATCCTTAAACTTTTTTCCAATCCAAAATATGTATCCTAAACAACATTAGCTGCCATGAAATTAGAGTCATTCGTAAGCTAACTAGTCTTTGTAGGAACTGTAGGGAGCTCTGTCTTTAATGCATATTGAGTTATATCTATAGTAGAAGCGTTAGAAGTTAATACATGATTATTGTCACCATCATGTAATTTTATGCCTCTCTTGCTTAAACCAAGCAGATGATAAGAAATGCCGAGCTCAGCATAATTATCACGTTTCCATATATCAATACCATCGTCGTTAATACGTACTCGATTTTCATCACCTTGCAATTCTATTTTAGCACCCTATACCTTGGAATATATTCTTGCATCTGTATATTTAACCACAGATAAACCTATTTTGCCTATATCTGAAACCACACTATCGCCAGATGTACCTCCTTCTACACAAATACCACTTATACGATATTTGCCGTCGCTTAACTATTCATAATAAGGAATATAATTACCAGCATCCTACTTAGCATTAATAGCAGTATTTAGCGTATCAACCTGCTAATTAAGCGCTGTTGTAAGAACATAGTTGCTAAGTGCTATAGCGTCAGCCTTTGTGTCAATAACAGCCTGTAAATCACTTTCGGCACTAGTAGCTCTAGTAACTTCATTTGCAAGCGCAGATGCATCAGCCTTTTCTGTAATAGCCTGATTTAATGCTGTATGCAAATCGTCGTTACCAGAAAGTTTATCAGCAATCTCTTTAAGTGTATCAAGGTCTTCTGGAGCAGCAGCAATCACATCTGCAATAGCTTTTCTAAATGATCCCTCTGTATTTGAATCACCATCAACTATTGCAAGCTTATCTGATATTTCCTTCTCTTTGCCCTATGCTCTAGTTTTCTCTTCTGCAATACTATTTTCAAGTTCTGTATCTTTACTTGAACGAGCATTTGTTTCATCTTGAATAAGAGCACTTAAACTATCTTCCTTTTTAGTAGCTCTATCAACTTCCTTATCGAGCAAATCCTTTGTAACAAAGCCACCATCTGCTATGTTTTTATCTATAGCGTCTTTCACAGATTGGTTAACGAGTTTATTTGTAGAGTTTGCGTCCAATATGTTTCCATGCATAAACTCTCCACCTTCAATATCAACCAATATTTCTGGATTTCTAATCTATCCACCAGGAGTTGTTATAGGTGCTGTTTTTACTGGAACTCTATATAAAAAATCTTTTTCCTAAATCATAATTAATGCATTAATGTGTTTAAACAGTAAAAGGGAACTACCTTTCGGTAATCCCCTTTATGTAAGCGAATTAGGCCTATCCTTCGCTTACCTCAGCACCTTCTTGTGCCGCCGCTGGCTCTGGTACGGACTCAACCTGTTCCTTAAGCTGTGACTGAGTTCCCGCAGCTGCGCTAGATTCGTTTTCGTGTCCTGTGCCAGTAGAACCAAATCCGCCATTACCTCTCTCTGTTTGAGAAAGCTCAGAAACTTCTGTGATTGTATACTCTGGTATAGGAACGATGACTAACTGACAGAAGCGCTCACCTTGCTTATATATAGCAGGAACAGCATCAGTTGTAGCTTTCATTATTGCTACAATCTCGCCTCTAAAGTCACTGTCGATAACACCGACATTGTCAGTAAGCCATAATGATTTCTTCCAAACACTAGAGCGTGGTATAAGTAAACCAACATATCCGGCAGGAATTTCAACTGCCAATCCTGTATGGTAAACCAACATTAGCTGATTTGCTTCATTAAGAGCTGTTTCAATCTTAGTACAAGTCAAATCAATTCCTGCAGCACCTTTTGTGCCACGAATAGGGAGGATAGCGTTATCCTCAAGTCTCTTAAATTTCAACTCCATAGTATTCAAATATTATTTTATTATTGTAGCCCCACTCCGTGTCCATCGGAGACCTACTGTTTTAGAGACAGTTGTGCACAGGCGGTACACCATAGGGCAATATTGGCTTCTTATTTGTCTGGCGTGGCAAGCCTAACCACTATGTTTTAAAGTCTTAACTGACCTCGTGAATGATCACGGATAAAACTCATTACAAGTATTTGTTGCGAAGGACGGATTCGAACCGCCGACCTAGAGATTATGAGCCTCGCAAGCTACCAACTGCTCCACTTCGCGATATTGTGTATTTTTTATAGAAACACACAAAACTATTTCGCAAAACTCATGCGACCTATTAAAATAAATTCATTTTATATGAAATACCTAATGAGGTATTACCACCTGCGCCTCATTCGATATAAGCACGTAACTTTTAACTGGAGTTGCGCAGAACCAGTATTGGCGCCATTTGGATCCTGCAGCTCAAAGGGCTGCTAGGGCAGAAAGCTTTTCTTTCATCCGGATATCCCAGTTTATAGAGATTTGAGAAACGACGTAACCTCTCAGCGATTATATTCTCGCCCGTTTTCTTTGACTCTTATAAGTTTTAGCTGGACTTATAACCAGTATTAGGTCCCTGTATCAGCTTACCATGGTAGCCTTTTATTTATAGTGTACACACAGGGATGCCACTCACATGATATCTTACCCCTACCAGGAAGGGAATGGTTTTAGCTTCACCAATAAGCTAGACCTCCTTCGTGTCTTTGTCTTCGCCAGACAAATAACGGCATCTGGTGCAATACCGGCTGGTTTACTATATTTAACGACTAATTCCAGCAAACTGGTCGAGATTCCACAATCGGTGTAATCTATTAAAATTTAAAATTCTTAAAAAATGAAAAATATTGGAGTCTATGCAGGAGTCGAACCTGCTAACTATTCCCTTTGTATCGGGTCGTCTTTACCGTTTGACTAATAGACTCTAAAGGTGATTACTTTTTACGAGTAATCCAATTCCATAAGCGTTTGTACCAAGGCTTCTTAACTTTCTCTTCCACCTTTCTGGCTTTACATCTTAAGTATACGCAGTCATCCTTTACTACAGCGCAGCCGTTCTCTGGAAGAATCTCATCGAGCAAAGCGTCTGTAAGGATTGATATAACTGTATAATAGTCACAATCAGTCATTCTCATACCTGCCGAAATCTTCTGGCCAATGAAGTATGCTGTAACATCGTTTGCATTAGCAACATCCAGCATAGAGATTGTATACTTAGGTCTCTTTACCTTAACTGTCTTTTTAATAGCTTTCTTCATAATTTAAATATTAACGTGACTCACAACATGTATCTCCACAAGCGAGATCCATAGAACCTCTCTCCTTCTGCTTAGCTGCCCACTCTTCTTTTCTCTTCTGGTCAGCTTCTTTAGCATTGTTAAGAGCTTTCAACCAATCTTCAGACTGAACTATTACGAAGTCTGTGCCAAGATCTCTATCGTAGAATGTAACAAGAATATCATTCTTCTTTACATCTGCCTCAATAACCTTATCTGGGGAGAGCTTTGATGTCCACTCAATATGAGCGTCCTCTGGAATAACGTAAACATCATCGATACCTCTTGCAGATCTATTAATAGCCTAAACCTCAGCTGTATCTGTATCAACAATGATAGGCTTACGCTCAATGTTTATTATCTTTTTCATATGGGCTTAATGGTTTATTTTTATTATCTTTAAATCTATTCTTAAGCTTGAATCTAAATAGTTTGTTTATTAATACGTCTCTAGTATCATCTTGATCTTTCATAACATCAACTACGAACTAAAACTAATGCATAACTATTTGTTTTACTAGCTCTGGATCATCGTTCAATGTACGTCCAATCTATCTACAAACTTTATCTATATTCATTACTTCTCCACTGTTTCAGTTGCTACAATATCGTAAAGTGATACGAGTTGAGAGTCCTTAAGCAAATCGAAATACATAGCACCTCTAGATGATCTGTATATTACAATATCGCCAACCTTGATAGGCATCTGCTGTATCTTTTCATCAACATATGGATGCGTATATTCATATGGCAACTTAAGTACAACAGCTCTAGAGAAATCTGAATCAACTTCCTTTATCTCTGTCTTTACTTCATCATAATCAACTGCCTCGATCCCATCCTTATCCTTCTTTGGCTTAGTATCCTTAGCCACAGGTTCGGAGATCTTCTTCTTAACTTTAACAGGCTCAAGTGGCTTTACCAAGAACATCTGTCTGAACTCATACTTTATCTTTGAGCTCAAGTCCTCTGCCAACTGGGTCTGATCTATCATTTTATCATCCATATTACTTCTTCAATCCTTTAAGGTACTCAAGTAATTTAATCATGTTTCTCAATACTGTCTCCTTCTCAACAAGTAAACACTGAGGAGTGTCATCGTTGTCTCCATTGCTAAGAGTATAAAGCTCCTCGTTATATTCTGAGAGCTTATTATCAATTTCGTCAAAGATGTTTACGAATCTCTTTTTATCATCAACTTCCTCAACATATCCATTATCGAGAAGCATCTTGGCATATTCCTTTGAGATTCTATAAACAGAATTGTAAGAAGAAACAACCGTTGAATTGTCTTCGTTTGAGCTATTGTGCTCTTCGTTATATACACTTTCGTACTGATCTGTATCAGCGTTGTACTCAAATGTATCACCATTCTCCATTACGAAGAAAGGCTTAATAACCTTTAAAATCTTTGTCATATCCAATTGCTTTTATTGTTTTACGCTGCCATAACGAAATAATTTTCAAAAAGGTTGCAAATATGGCATAAATTTTGTAAAAATAGCATTTTCTCTGTAAATATGCAACTTTTTAAGCTTTTTTACGTTAGGGTGATAGTAGGGGGTTAGTCAGACTAATAACCCTTTCTCTTATATATTCTCTTTAGGAGATCTACTTTAGTAGTACAGCTATTACAGTATAGTAAGACTATATAGTATAATAAGCTATTACCGTATAGTAGAGCTATATATATAAACTTAATAATAATTGTAAGACTAATAAGAATAGTATGGATAAGAAGAAAAAGTGTATAATAGACGAATATAAAACAGTATACGGATTTAGTTTATTTGTTATAATTAACCCGGATAAGTCTGTAATGGATAAAAGATTTGCGTTTAGACAAGATGAATCATCTATATATGATGGCGAATGGTCTAAATATACGGCTTATACAGTAAGTGGAGCATATGATAAATCAACGGACGAAGATTGCGAAATCATAGTAGTAAACAAGATCTGGAATGATGATAATGATGTAAACACATTTGCTCATGAATCATTTCATGCAGCTGTAGACGTGCTAGAAGCATGTCACATAAAGCTCTCAGATGATACAAACGAGGTATTCGCATACTTAATTGGATACTTTACTGAATGTGTAAACAAAACAGCAAATAAACGATGAACTAGTTTGAGATGAGTGCTGTACTATATTATGCCGACTTCTTATCTCTACAATATTAGAACAAACCGTGTACAGAATAGTGTAAATATTTCTTTATACATGGAGTACCAGTAAATATAGCATACATTGTAGAATAGGAGCCAATATATGACCTTGATAATCAATGGTTCTAGAAGAGCCTTAAGGAATATAGTATGCTAAAGCATAAATTTGGCGAAGATGGAGCTATGAGCTTTATTAAGAACCTATGCAATCTAGGGGTGGCAGGGTCTGTAAATGCTACACAAATGATGAAATACATCCATAGATATGACGATAAATAGGAGCGAGACAAAGCGTTTAGAATGTTTAAATTCAACAGATCAAAAGCAAAATATACTCACTTAATACATAATGACGATGGTGAAATTGTAGAGGAAGAGTGCACAAAATACGTCGCCCATGCTGAGCGAAATAGCAAAAGATAAAGAATATTTAAAAGCGGCAGAAATAATACAAAAGGCCGAGAAAAACGGTAGAAGATTAGGATTTTACGAACCATATAAAGATGAATCCATTTGATATAATATTCATGTTTTTAATACTTCCAATAGTAGCTACTACAACATGTTGGATAATACTTAAAGATAGTAAAAATAATGGGAAAGATTAGTAAATATAGCAATTTGTACGATAAAGATGGTAACTTCTTGCATAAACCAGGAAATTATTCAATTGAAGAACTCGAGGAACTTATAGATACGCTTGATAAAAACTCTAAAGAGTTTGCAAATGCCACAGCAATCCTTATGCATATGTATGAGCAAAAAGGTAATCCTAATAGAGACGAACTTATACAGAAGCTTATTGAGCAGTCTAAAACAAAGACTACCAAAGCTGAAGTTGTAAACGCTTTGAATGATATAAAAGATGAAGAGACAAGAGAAGATGGATCCGGCACAGAGGGATGCGTATCAGATACTGCTGAAGGAACTGGAGAACTTGGGGGAGGAAGCAACTCCAACGAGACAGATACTACAATTAGCACTGCAGCTTGATGAAAAAGGAGAGTTCTACAAATTCAAGGAAGTGTTTGGGTCAGAAGAACCTAGACACAAGTAGTTTTGAAATACCGGAAATAAGCTTAGCTTAGCTAATATTAGAACAATTTACGGTAAATAAAGAAACGTACAAAATATTATTAGATATTATATATGGAGACGAAGGAAGAGAGAACGGAATTAGTACAATTGATAAGACAACTTAGAGATTACGTAATCCTGGACAGAAAAGATTACGAAAAGCTTGTACAGAATAGTAATCCAGAAAAGTTAAATGAGAGTGCATTAGATGCTAGAGATGCTCAAATAACTCTATTAGAACGGCAATTAGCACACCAGGAAGACTGGGTTAACTATTGGAAAAATAAGTACGAAAAGTGCCTAGAAGAGTTAAAGAAGGAGACTACAAGATGGTGGAGATTCTAAAGAAAACATTAAAGTTTATATGGGCATTCCTTACAGTCCCGTATCATGAAGGAAAATAAATAATAGGAGATTGAAATATGTTAGTAGATATATCTGATATTAAAAAAGATTTAAACGAAGAGGAGAAAGAGATATTTGATAAGGTAATAAAGGCTATGAATGCTAAAAGTGTTACAGCAAGTATGTTAAACTTGGCATTCTGGGCAATATTGCTATACGCGTGCTTTACAATTCTTCCTCTATGGGCCGCTATTTCACTTATTGGAATAAAGCTCGCAACCCCTGTCGCAAAGGCCATTAAATACATAACTGTGGCAAAGAAGCTGATTAAGGATGATAAGGATGTTAATAAGAAGATATTATCAATTAGGTTAAAGATTGCTAATAAGGAAAATAAAGCGTATGGAGAATGATAGATTTATATTAAATAGAAATAGTGATGTAAAAGTAATATATATCGGCACCGGTCAGTTTCAATTAGCTTCTGGAAAATGGGTAGATGCTATACTCTATAAATACAATGGAGTATACAAAATGATGGAAGCATCTGAGTTTATAAGACTCGCAGAGCAAGATAAATCTACTACACTTGATAGAATCGGAGATATTATTGGTCCTGGATACACTCCTGATATTAAGCCATATAAAACAGAACATAATCCATCAGAAACAGAAGAGTATTTCTAGAGATGGACAAAAAGAAATAATAAGGAAAAAGATGGAGTACGAATATAAGGGTAATATCTACAATTATGTAGGAGTAGGAAAGTTTAAAGACTCTACTGGTAAATGGATTGACGCTATAATATACGAGCGTGATAACCATATGTACATGAGAGAAGTAACAGACTTTATAGATAAGTTTAAGAAAGCTTGAGAATAGCCGGGGTTTACGCCTCGGCTTTTTTTATTTTTATTTTTTTATTTTTTTTGTTTTACATGTGCAAAGACGCGAAACAAAAATTTTTTATGTATGTACAGAAACGTGAAACAGCAACGAATCACACCCCGGTATATACTTTCGGATTGGGGTATCCCCCCATGACAAAAACAAATTTATTCACAATTCAAAACTCAAAGAACAATGAAAAGAATTAATCAAATTGCAACGATTAACGATGTTTCGTTAAATGATAAGTTGAAAGAGTTGAATGAGGAAAATGAAACTTTTCGAGTACAACTGCGCATTGCTTATTCTGCTGATGATCCAAAGGATGAAGATGATGATGATTTATTATCATTAGCTGATTTCGAAGAAGCCGGTGCATCTGTTGGTAAGACTTATACATGCCTTATTAACTTCGATTCGTTACTTACTGATAAGCACACTGAGAAGGAACAAAACAATGCATTGAAAAAGTTAGTTGAGAAGTTCAAAGGAAAGAAAGCTCGATTTTCTACCTTTGATTTCACAATTAGTGAGCTAACAGACGGCAAAGAAAAGGCTATCAATGACGGAACACACACTTATTCATCTTTGGCAAACACTTACTTAGGTAGTGTTGAGGATGAGGAAGGCGAGTTCAACAAACTGAAAAACCGGATGCTTGATATGGTCGATAATGACTTTGATTTCGGTCAAGCTGACAACGATTAAAGGGGTGGGGATTGGTGGAACAATCTCCAAACCCTTTTTTCAGAACAATCCTACGTAACAGCTCAAATAGGCTGTTTTAATATATAGCGTTTGTGCTTCATAGGAGGCGATTATCCGAGCACATAAATATATGGTGATATAATCGTACAGCCAACCATTGGCGATTTATAAAGTGGTGACAACTTGAAAGAAAGCGACAACCTGGAAAGACAGGTAACTTATAATTTGATAAAGTTTAATCAATAAACATATATAACATGACAATTGATAATATGCTCATTTAGAATAGGTTACTAATTGCTAAGCGTAGCAACATTGACATGATACATATCATTGTCTGTGAAGATAGTGATATGTTTATTTAGGACAATAGACATTAAGACTCCATATACAATTGATTGCACAAATCTGAGAGGTTTTTGCCAAGAGTGGTAAATAGTAGATTGTTTCGTGTACCATGGTCTGTGAAGATAGTGGTACATTTTTAATTTAAACTCAGCTAGGGAGAGTCTAACATAATCACTGATGAGACCTAGACGAAACTACGGTAAACATTTGCATCATACTGTAGTCTGATATTCATTATTCGTAAGTATCTTTCTAGACCATATCTACAATTGTCTGTGAAGATAGTTGTTGGTAAACCGTTATCTCATGCGGTATATAAACTAGGATGACGGAGCGCCTACGCTAACGTGATAAATCGTAGGAGTAATGTGGCAATCGTGGTCCCAAGCCCACGCAATACAACACGTGCTTATGGTACTTGCAAAGCTATAAGATGTCGATTGTGGGACACAGAGGGATGACCCAAACATGTCGGTAAACTGTTTATTAAGACGATGGTAAAGAAAGCGAAAGGCTGACACAGACATTTGACGAAACACGTATAAGTCATTTGGTGTTAACGTGCACGTCTTAAGAAATTACAATTAAGTGGGTTTACATGTAAAACCGAGATGTGGTAACTACAGCCTATTTGCAAAAGGTGCAAACTGTCAAATGTAGACCTAATCTCTATGACAATCCGGAGAGACGGATAGTGGTTATTATACACTTGCTGAAGCAAGAGGGTATACTATGTACAAGCGCATTATATGGGTATTGTACTTGGCTAGTAAAGCGCACACATGGCGACGGTTCGAGTCCAGTAACCACTCAACTCATGCAAATCATTTTTTTAGTTACACAACATGTTTTATTTTCATACAGGCATATTGGTTCGTGAGGATAGATATGCCATTTTATCGATTATTAATCAAACTATATATAAATATGAAAGATAAGAAACATTCTTTTATGGACCAATTAAACTTACTCCTTGTTGGAGTAGTTATTGGTGGAATTATTGGTGCCTGCTTTATGTCAAATTACCATACAGGTAAGAACAAAAAAGCAGAGAAAAGAATAGAAGCGTATGAACGATACTACACATGTGTCGAAACATTGCTTGACTCTCTCGACGGTACACATAATCTTGACCTCATGGATACAGACTTTGAGACAGATTATGGTGCAAATTACTTAGACGCAAAGTCAAAAGTGGATGAATTAATCGCAAAGTAATATGAATGAATTCAACAAAGAAGAACATACAGAAGACATCTGGTACTCATAAGAGTTATAAACCAGGACAATTATTAACAATTTGTAAGAACGTATTTAGAATTGTGAAAAATAAATCTGGTTTTACAGATTGTTATATGTGCGATTTAAATCTTCACGAACAAAAAGACTGGTGTAAGTATTGTCTTCATAACTTACATTGGTGTTATTTTAAATTAATTAAAAAACATAAGGGTTGAGTTGCATCAACCCTAAGTGTTTAATGTAGCCGTAGGGAGTCCAAAGCCTCCAAAGGGAAACCGAATTACAGATGGAACACAAAGCTCAAGTATAGGTGAGAAGTAGTCCTATACAAGTAAATAATGTTTTAAATTATCAAAATTATGAACATTTTAGAGAAATTATTAGGTAATGATTACCCAAAGTTTAAAACAGCCATTTATGCTAATGGCGACACAACAATTGTGACATTGCATCACACATTGTCTCCTAATCATGTTAAATTGGACCCTCCAACTTACGTAGAGACCAAATTCAAGAAACAGATTCCAATTCTCAAAGGAATTGTAGTCTCAAAGAACAAGGAGACTGATGAGCAGACTATCAGCGTAGTCGTTGAAGTAAACGGAAAGTTTAATGGTATTACCCATTTGAACAATCTTGTGCACATTGCTGCTACTATTAGTAGTATCGCAGAAGACAAATTGAGTGAGCCTGAAGCTATCAAGAACATCGGCCTGGATTGTAAACCATTCATCGACAATGAACCAGAAGAAACACAAGCAGACGCATAACCAAGCGGTTAAGCCACAATCAGCAAAAGGGAAACCTGATGCTGAATACCTTAACTACAAGGTAGTTGCTAAGGATGGAGGATCTACAATGATCCTCTCTTCAGGGTTAAGTAAAGTCAATGCCAAATCTTTGGAAAATACTTTGAATAGTTATATTAACAATAAACATTCAAATGTTCCAGGAGCTGGCAAAACAAGTGTTAAATTCATAACAATTCATTGATATTATATGGCTGTAAAATTATACGAGAAGCAGGATCACAGTCCTGGCCCACTAATAGCAATGGTCATAGTAATAATATTATTACTCCTGACATCGAAGTGTCATGCACAGCAAAAAGCTGCAATTGACACAATGGTTTGTAAGGTTGAATGTATTAAACAAATAGTACAGAAACCAAGCGCTAACGGTAAAACTGTTAAGTATATGGCTGTATATGTTGATAAATCAGCAGGATTCTCAGAGGTTATTCCAATCTCAAAGAGTGTTGTAGATTATATTGGCATGTGCAAGCAATTCTCTATTGAGCCTACACTTGGCATTAGGTTAAGAAATGGTGTAATTACATCAATTGTTCGATACAAAATCAAATTTGTACACAAATGAAGTTTAGTAAAGGAGATGTAGTGTGCCGAGTATTGCCTAGTGGCATAATGATAGGTAGCTTTATGGTTGTAGTCGAGAGCATTGGCGGTGTATGTACAACTGTCAGAGATGTATCAACTGGAAAATACTATATATATAGGTCTGAACATCTGGAAAAAGAAGGAGAAACAACAAAGATTATGATTAGTGAAGGTGATATGAATAAAATCGACACAATGAAAGGTGTTGGTGCATTCTATCATATCGTATCACCTGTATATGATAAGCTATATGCTAATCCATCAAAATTTGTATGTTTTATATTAGCTAACAAGGGTAAGACCATACATAGAGTATTTAAACTTGGAGAAGTATCTAGAGTGCTTCGAAAAGTTGACGAAATTCGTAAAGGGTACGAAATGGTTCCAGTTAAGCAACCAATGTACAAGTTACAATTAATTGGTGAACTATGAGTAAAAATCTTAGTCCTGGCAGAATCTACAAAATAAATGGCATTGTTGTTAGGGCTAAACGTCAATACGATTGCAATGAGTGTATATTTAACAATCCTTTCTCTTGTCCAAGAGTAAACGATTTAAAGAATTTAAACGAAGAATCACCATCATGTATTGAAGACGGAATAATTTTTATTAGTCCTTAATTATGGCAAAACGTAGAAAAAACGGACAAATGTCTGACGAAGAATTAGAAGTTAAACGTCATCATGCTTCATTGCGTAGACTTAAATCGCACTGTAGCAATTCAAATGTAGTTTTAAAGAACTACGAATCTGCAAATCCTGATGATATGTGTATATTATCGTTAGAAGATGTAGATTTGGGATCAAGAAAGAGTTATTTAACAACAGATAACGATTCATGGTTTGTTAGCGAAGACGACTATGATGAGATATCACAAATAGCATTATACCTATGAGAGAAGAATATGGAGAGCTATTAGTATCAATAGTGTTAATAATTATTTCAGCATTCCCGTTGTTTGATATACTATTCAACATAGATAGCACAATTAATGTCAGCGCTTTTTCGCTAGCAATAATAGTTATTATGTTGATAGTAATTTTGTTCTCCAGTCTCATATATTTTATATCTTACTGGACGGAAAAATTTAACTAAGTTGCATTTCAAGGGGGCGGGTTATACCGTCCCCGAGATTTATTAGGTTAAAGGCCTACATAACAGTTCAAGTCTGTATAAAATCACAAATGGGTACCAAACAACTCCCTACAACTCTATTAAATAGCGTAATTACCTTAAAATTAATCATTTGGGTTAGAAAGAAAAAGAACGTTAGATAGTAGGAGACAATGGAATGGTTTAAATACAACCAGTGAAAATTGCCCATATTTGGACTTGTAGCTCAGCGGTTAGAGCAACAGACTCATAATCTGGAGGTCCTAGGTTCAAACCCTAGCTGGTCCACAAAAGATGATTCCGTGAATCTTTAAAACCCGGATAGTTAACATTTGTTAAATCTCTAATAAATTATCAAAATGAAGAGATTATTTGAAAAGCTTAGCATGTGCTTAATCATGCTTATTGTAGCTGCCACAGTGTCATCATGTGACTATGTGAAGCAGACAAAGAGCGAAATCAGACATGACGATTCGCTCATGGTGTCAAAGATGATGCAGGATATTGATAATCCTACATTTACCGGCTGTTCTGACGTTATAGAGTTTCAGAGATCTGAAGGTCAATGGAGACATCAGGACTCAGTGTTCTTCAGCATACCTGAAAAGGTTATGCGTGATGTGGTATCAGTCTTAGAAAAATCTGGGAAACCATTGACTAAGATGAGTATATCGAACGAGTTCGAGATGAACAAGCATGTATATTTGAATCTTCCTGATAAACAGGATCAATACAGTACGGCCGCTCCTCCTGATATCCCTAACGTGGAAATGGTTGACACCATTATCGACGGTAAGCATGTGCAGATCGTGCAGTCCTCCAGTACAAACATAACAACAAAGGAGGATTAGCTATGAAGCAGTACATTATTATCTCTTATGACGGTGCTAATTTAAGTGCATCAGAAGTTATGGCAATAGCTTCACAGCTTAACACAGTTAAGCCAGACATTAAAGATGTGCATGCAGTCACAATGGATGAAACGGAAGTTAATTCCGTCATTATCAATCACGCAGAAAATAAAAATGCTACAGAACTTTCTGTTGTAGAATCTGCGTGCATCTACGTAAAAAAGAGGTTTGGCAAGTATTTCGACTCAAAAATGAAGTTGTTGCTTGCATTGTCAGAGGCTATAACTGATGAACCTAACAACGAATCTCTTACAAATGCTATCAGAGTTATGTCTGGTGGTGTAAGTAAAAGAATGCGTGATTTTTACGGTATTTCTACCGATGTTATTTGTGTATTTAAAACAGTTCAAGATAACATGTAATTATGTACAGAACACAACGTAATACTAAGAAAGTGTATCATCAGAGTCACGCTAAAGCTAAAGCAAAGGCATATAAGCGTGACAAGTTTAAAAACAAGCTAAATTCTTTAGACTATGTGGAAGATCCCAGTGTATACGATCAAGGGTAAGGCAAAGGGTAAGAATACAAAAACATTGGTATTCGAATCCAAGTACCCTAGCGAAAATCAGGCTAAAGAAGCCAGATACGCACTAATTCATTTGGCTAACTGCTCTCACAAAGCTCCATGCGATATCACCGTTAATAATGACGGTGCAGTATTCATTAAGAATCCATCCTGGAGTGTGGGAGAGGTAACAATATGTTAATTAATTTTATTTACAAACATTTAAAACATTATCAAAATGGCAAAAGCAGAAACAAAAGGTGCTGCTAAAGAGCAGCAGAATGTGTCAGCAGACAACGTAGTAGAGAAGTTGATGAAGGGTAACCTCGTCACAGACATCGCAGACAAGGCGGCAGAAGAAATCCGCCAGGATGAGGAGAAACGCAAGATCTCCCAGGTCAAAGAAATCGTCAAGTGTGCTGACTATCTCCGTATTAAGGAGCTTCTCAATGTCCGTAAGGACCGTGCGAAGGCAAAGATCACGCTCGATATTCTGAAGAAGCGTACAGATTTGTTGGCCCGTCTTCTTGGTAAGGACGAGAATGGTACCGTCGTTCCTGACGACCAGAAGATTACGCCAAATCAGTTCCGTGACCTTTCGCAGAAGATCGATGAGGATCAGCGTAAGCAGATGAACGATCTGAACAACGAATATGAAAAGCACGACCGTGAGTTGCGCACTAAGTATCCGAACAACTGGTATTATGCCAACTATCAGTTCGATCGTTTCTAATTCTTCTTCTAGTACAAGTATCTTCGTATCACGTACATAGATGCCCAGGTACCTAGAGGACCTTTTAGGCAGATTGGTGAAAGCATCTAAGAATGAATTAACATTCTCATCAAGTATCTTAGTATCACGATGAGAGGAAGAGATGTGAACCCACACAGTAAATTGGGACAGTAGATCAAACAATATGTTTTGTGCGTATCATTGTATCGGGGAGACTCAACTTGATTGAGAACCAAGATTGAACCCTGCAAAATATATCAAAAATGCTGAATATAGCCCTCTAAGTATCTTCGTATCATGAGGATTCCTATATATTTTTAGCCATGTTTTAATGCATTCTGAGGCGTTGTAGGAGATAAGTGGAGTAATTAACCACGATGCTGCCGAAAGCGCCTTAGAACGACTCTAAAGTGGCTTAAATCGAATGTTCTGACTGATCATCGGAACATTTACAAGAATGTACAGTGTGTATGAAATAATCTGGCAAGACCGGCGTTCGACTCGCCGCATGTCCACCAACAAATATAACATGGGCATGTTCTGGCTTTGATTGTCAGAGGAGATAAATACGTTAAGCACTATACTATAAATTAAACGACAATGTAAATAACATTGTAGACTATACTAACGTAGCGTAAGTTTAGTCTAGGTGGTTCCTACCAAAGTGGAGAGAAGAAGAAGTTGGAACGACTATTCAGTTTTGGGGTTCGATTCCCCAACTTCTTCCTATTAGTTATGACAAAGGGATATAAAGCGATGATAAAGGACAGGTGTCCTCATGTCGTCAACCTTGCGTTTAAATGGTGTACAGAGTTTGGAAGATTATCTAATATAGGTAAAAAACCACACGAAAGAATTAAGTATGCCGTAAAGACGCGATGGATAGACCGTGTATACCAAGAAAATGTAGCAATCTATAACACTGGAAGAGGAACACCTCGAACAGATGAAAAGAATGCATCATTAAGAAAAGCTCTTGGAATACATGAGGGGTCTCAAAATTTTAATTTTGCAGACTCTATAAATTTGGATGGAATCAACAAAGTATTTAACTCTGGAGAACGAGCATTTTGGATATGGGTTAATAGCTGGGTAGTATGGTTTCAAGAGAACTATAAGTACCTAGAAAACTATTATAACATATCATGTAAATGTGGTAATATGGCTTTATTTGATAACGCATTGTCAGAAAAAGCTAGTTTTCTAGATGAGTATTTTGAAGATTTTTCTAAGTTTATTAAGAAAACATTTAATTAAACAAAAATAAAATGGAGTATTTCCCTAAAGTACTAATTTACAGAGCTAGTCTGTTAGGCTATAAAGAAGAAGGTATAGAAAATGTGATTAACTGGTTCCATAATAACCTTAAAAAAGGCTTTACTTATGAACCACATATATTCTGTGCAGGAGATAGCCTAGACGAAAATTGTTTATATGAATATGCGTGTAACGAGCATTTGCGTAGAGTTGGTGATTGGATTATGAAAACAATGATCATAAGCAGTCCTATGAAGTTCAAAACACTTACAACTCGTATGCGTATCGGTTCAGGACTACTTGAAAAGGTAGAAATGAAAACAGGAGGAAAGGATTTGAAAATAATCCTTTTCAACAATTTCGTCAACAACGTTTGGTCGTTATACCGTCAGAAGATGGTGTACGATCTTCCGTTTTATCAGGAGTAGGGTGAGAGAGATCTCCCCTACCCCACAATATGGAGTATCAGCGTATCACTCAATCTGAGATTGAGACCATAAAAGAAGCTCAAAAGGGAAATGAGCTAGCGTTTAATAAATTGTTTAACCGTTACAAAGAGTTCGTTGACAACGTGCTCTTTTGTTACGTGAATGACATGGATGAAGCTAAAGATCTTACAAATGTTGTATTTCTTAAGGTTCACCAAAAACTCTCGACGTTCACAGATTATTCGTCTTTTGGCGGATGGCTGAGAATTATAGCTAATCGAACAGCTATAGATTATCTACGAAAAGTAAAGGAGAAATCTATGGAATTAGGAGAAGACTCAGGCCGACTACCTGTCGAATTAACTAATTCTTCAGAAGAAGAAGATCTTGTCAATCTTCTTGAGTATGAATCTCTTCTAAAGGAATTTAAAAAACTCCCAAAGAAGACACAGAAGATTTTTAGTCTATTTTACGTAGAAGATCTTACCGTTGATGAAATTAGCAAAGTGCTGAAAATTCCTACAGGCACTATAAAAGCTGCGTTAAGTCGCACTCGTAGGAAAATTAAAAATAACTTAAAAGTTTAACAAAAATGACTTCACTTTTATTATTGATTCTCTCGATTTTTGTAGCTCTTGGTTTCGCAAGATACAATAAGAGCAACAAGTTGTTCTGGATCATTCTCGTAAATCTCTTGCTAGGTTTTACCGGTAAGAGTATGGTCAACTATGCCTTTGTTGACCATAAAAGTGAAGCCAGTACAGTTAAATCTTCTGCAAATCCCATGCTGGCACCGACGTGCTCATTTCAGGCTTTGGAACCCTCAGAGGGCGCCGGTACATGTGCTGAGACAAAACCAGCAGGTAAGGATACAATTGTAGTAGATACTGTTACTGTGCTTAACTTAGGTGAAGACGAGCATATTAACGTGCTCACTAAACCTCCACGAGATTGGTTAAAAACAAACTTTATATTCGACACAAGTTGAATTTAAGTTAGTTGCCCAGAAAGTATTAATTAATTTTAGTAAATAACATTTAAAAACATTATCAAAATGGAAAAAAAGAATGGAAAGGGCAATGTAAAAGTTGCTCAGAATAACAATAATGGTGGTAATAATGCAGATGCAGCTGTTGAGGCTGCAGCTATGCTCACAACAACAGGTGGGTCAAGCATGGACCGTAACCACCAGGTAGATTTGTTAAAGATGACTCACGAACGCTTTTTCTTGGATGAGAAAGCTGCTGAACACACTGGCTTCCCACAGGGAGCTATCGACAAGATCAACCATATTAACGCCCTCGGCATCGCAGTGTGCGTATGTAACGAGGTTAAGTATGGCTCAAGTGATTTCGCTGTTGTAATCCGCAAGTCTGCGCTTCCAGAGCTTACAGAAGCTCTTAAGGAGATTGGTGTAAGCTTTGATGACACAAAGCTATTGCCTTCAAAAGACGATGCTGAAGCAGTTGAAGTTACAGCTTCAGCTGTACAGGTGTCCGAAGAGACTGCAAAGAATCTTGACAAGGATGCTCAGGTTCGTGCTGCAACAGCAGGTAAGGTTTTTGATCCTACAAAGATCAAGGACGAAGAAGAGCTCAAGGAAGCTTTGTCTGGCTTCTTGGCTATGAATCGTGATTCTAAGCTGATGGATAGCATCATGCAGTGTGTGAACTTCTATAATGCATATCGCTCTATTCAGGCTAAGCGTGCTATCGAGTCTGCTGAGAAGACACTCAAAGAGACTAAGGATAAGGAGTATAAGGCTAACGCTGAGAAGGCTCTTGCTTCTGCAAAGAATGATCTTGAGCGCATTAAGAACATGAACTTCCATGATACGTTTCGCAAGATTGTTGAGCTTACGGGTCGTGTCGGAACGCTTACTTATGGAATTGGTGCTCACTTCTTCAACGTTACCGCTACGTCAGGATCTCCTGTATCTGCGTTCTGTGAGCTTCGCGACCATTCTACTGACAAGAACACCGGCGTATGCAAGTATACCGATGATCAGATTGCAGACGCTGTAAAGTGCCTCGTAATCATTGGTGCAGATGATGTTCGCTCAAAGGGTAAGACCTTGCTCGAGGCAGAGAACAAGCTGCCAGAAAAGGATCGTGTCAAAGAGCATATTGATGCGGCTAACAAGAATATTGCATTTGCAGACAAGGCTACTGCAGCAGTTCTTGCGGCGCCTGGTAGCTTCGTTGAGGGATTGAAGCAGGGATTCTTGGATGGTAACAACTTCGCAAAGAAGACTGTTATCGCAATTAAGCGTGCATACTATCGTGAAGTATCTCCTGAGATGATGGCTATTGTTAAGACTGATTCTATGCTGGATAATGCTACACAGTATGCAGGTATCATCTCTAATCTGTTCCGCAACCCTTCTGATCCGCTCGTAGGTTATGCTAAGGAGAATATCGTCGACTTGGAGTTTAAGACCGATGAGGAGATCAAGGCTGAGGAAGAGGCTGTTACTAAGGCTGCCAAGGAAGCAGCTGAGAAGAAGACAGCTGAGAACAAGAAAAAGGAAGCCAAAGGTAAGACTAAGGCTCAGGTAAAAAAATAATACGACCAATTAAGAGAACTGGTTCACAACTAGTTGGTCGCATTAAAAGAGCCTTTGACATACAATGGCAAAGTGAACGCAAATAATTTAACTATCAAAGTATGAAAAAATTAGTAATTACGTTGTTAGGGGCAGCATTTCTTACTATCGGCATGAATATTGCCGATCTTAAGAATGTTCCTCTTCCAACGACAGTGCAGACAGTAGCAGCATCTACTGTACAGCAACCAATGGACCATTTGTTTGGTCAGGTGAAACGTGCTAATCCTGATACAGTGCATGATACCGTTAGAGTAGAAAAGCCTGTACCTTGTAACCATAAACAGTTACCTGCAAAGGTAATTGTTAAACGCACCGTAATTAAGAAGACAGATACGTCGTATGTACCGCTTCTGTATATTGCGGAACCTGGAGATAAGGTCGACTCCACTAATCATGACTTTACCATTCGTAAGGGGGAGCTCCGTGATTATATTCAAATCGCCTCTAACGTACACAAGTAAACATAAGAACCCTGTGTACTATAGTTAGGTAAGTACATATAGCAGGTCCCATTAGCCTGTGTACGAAAATTAACTGGATCCGAGAATATGTTAACCCTGTCTTGCAGGGCAAGATCACTCAAAAGGTAGGATGAAATGTATCAAGCATTGAAACAGTTTGATATAGGTAGGAGAAGCGTTGTATCAGCTCCTATAATTGCACAGCTGGACTTGTGAGAACCGTCTGGAGACAAGCTGGATGAGGCTGAATGCACCTTAAAAAGATGCAGTGTAATTATAAACGCATAAGTCCCAAGAAGGGCATATTGAACCGTATCGTAATTATATGTGATAATACTAAGCATATACAAACGTTACACGAGTCGAACTATATTGGTCCCCAGTAGGTGAACAGAATTGCATACATGGTATGGTGCATGGTGCTGGAAGAACCGAGGATACCCCAAACAATATAGAAGTATTATTAAGCCGTAGGTAGTGTTTCTAGTGTCCAAAGCTAGTATAAAGGCCGAAAAACTGCATCAATACTGTGGGAGTAATACCATACAGAGTAAACTAAATGAGTTTGCTGACTATACCAAAACCTTACTGTTCGATTCAGTACAACTCCGTTGAAGGGGTGCCAGGGATGGGGTAGAAGTGTCTGATTGCGACCGCCAGGCTTTTCTTGTTTATGCGGTATATAAAAGTAAAACAAGCGCAAGGGTTGGGCAGCCCCTTAATCGAAGCTCTACGGGAGTATCGTACGCGGGTGAAGATCGCGGTGAAAATCTATTCCAGTTGTATTATTAGGATGTTAGGCAATCCGAACTTACAGCCAATTTCCATGAAAATTAAATCGTTCATGAGACTATGATCGATGACTCCGTTACAGTCAAAGAAAATTGATGGAGAGCTATCCTAGAATAAGAAATAGCAAAGCAGGTAGAAAGTTGATTCGAGATATGTCCATCCAGGACCATTTGACCTCCACTTTCATCCAAAACGATCTAGACTAATAGTTTATTTGCACTATGATATACAATATTATATAGTCTCTACAGAGTAGTAAGCTGGTATATTATGTATGCGTATGTTGTATGCAAGAGATATAAGCTATGAAAACCTAGAAAGTTTAAAATTAACATGTTTAACAAAATTGATGTCCTCCGTATGGGAACTATACTTCTGTTGTAAAGAAGACCCCTCACGGAAAGTTCGAGTGCCAACCGATATGCCAACCATGCTAAAATATACTGCGCAACAGTATATGTAAACATAAAGGTTCGAAGCAATACAGAAAATTGATGGGCAGCTTATATTCTATGTTGTAAAACGACTGTGTATATTATATGTGTATACTGTCTCTATACATGTATATTACGTTTATAAGTGGGTGACAAGATGAAATGTATGGGTTGAATTCCCAATATTCGTGCACTATAAATAGGAGGTAGTAATACCGGTACAGAAAAATTGCAAATATCAGCAAAGATACAAAAAGCCGTAAAGTCTGTGATGGGTTTGATCCTGAGACATTCCGATAACCAACCGCTGGGTACATGCCATAAGCCGAGTACCGCAGTAAGGAGACCTAGCTGACAGTCGCTTTTAAGTTAGCAGTAGAGATCATCTGCTTTAATAACAATCGTGTAGGAATATCTTGTAAGTATAGTAAGGGAAATACGACCGAGATTCTACATATTTTCGTGGGTTATAAGAAGTTCTAAGATTCTATGAGTGTTAGTTGCTCTGCAAAATTTCACCAACGAAGATTAGAATAGTTAAGTTAGAAAAAACGTGAACAAAATAGCAGAAAACAGTTCAGCATTTGATTATGCAAAGGAAGCATTCAAAGCTTTAGACGATGGGCCTGGATAATCCAGTAAATGCTAATTGTGTCATATGTATACAATTCCTGCTACAAGCCTATTGCCCTATTGTTGCAATAGGAAGAGTGTAGCTAAGTCTAGATAAAGCGTCTACAATAGTAGAACTTCCTTTAGAAAACTAAGTAAGCAAAATAGTAACCGAGTATCTTCGTATCAGCGTTGCTTTATTCAATAAACAACGGCAAAGGTGTAGCCAAAATACACCATATTTTTCAATCATATCGTTAGTTAATCAATAACGATATCAAAAAGGATATGATTATGTCAGAAATTAATGTAAACATCGTGGAAACAACTATTAAGTCAAATCGTACCCCACTGAGCATGCTCGGTGCGAAAATGTTTGGTCAGGACGTATTTACTCCTCAGACCCGTTTGTTCAACCCAGACCATGACAAGGTTCTGGAGCAGGCTAAGCAGAGCTCCAATGTAAACCTTGTACTCAACCGTTCGCCTCGTCGCTTCTCGATAGGCTATATTACGATTGAGTCTATGGCAACAAAACAGAACGCAATCGGTGACGTCGTTTGCCGTCTCAATGAGGGCACCGACAATCAAATCGATATTCCTCTCGGTGAGAATAGCACCAAATTTGGTGAGACCACTGAGGAGGCTGTCCAGAACGCTCTCAAGGACAAGAATTCTAAGGCTGTGTTCTCAGATCCTAAGGATTTGGGTGGCATTCTTAACGACCTCAACCGTGGTGAGATAGCTCGTCTTGACGCCATGATCGAGCAGTTGCAGAAGGCTAAGGCACAGTGTGTATCTGCCATTTCAGCAAATGAGAAGATCATTGCTGATTACGAGCGCCAGAAGGCAGAGTCAAAACCAGCTGATAAGATCGCGTAGGATTCATGGAGGCTGTTTTAACTGAGAAGAGTGTTAAGCTTATTGCTGTAATGCTCTCCGAACCAAAGATTAAGGCAGCCGTTTATGAAAAGTTGGACCATACAGAGAAATACAAAATCTACACCATTAACGATGATGGTAGTATTACTCTGGGTTCAACTAAGTTTCATTTCTGGAACAAGATAATCGGCTGCGAGCAAACCTTACCATTTGAGAGTTTCGCTCTCAAGGTATGGGATGCACTAGTGAGTCTTTCCACAGGGCTTAACCAAAAAGCCATTATGGAAGGACTATCACAAGAAATTGTGATGAAAGGAGTTAAAGACAAAAACTTTAACTGGGTCGTAGAACGACTGTATGATGTTGCGACAAAAGTATGTCAGAATTCTAGCATTGCTGATGGCGTAGGAGCGGACCCTGCGGGGTCCCGGGTGTCAGGGCCAAGGCTTAACGCTCAGCAAGAGTATCCTGATAAAATTGTTATCAATATCAACGGTCGTAAAGAAATTTTGCATGTTAAAGACTGCATAGGTAAGCCAATGATTGAGTTGGAGTATGGAATTGTAAACGCTAAACGTGTAATGCCATAAACAGAAACATTCCTGCGGGAATGGTGTATGAACTGCGAGCAGAAGAGTACACATTCATGCATGGTATTATCGTTATTGTTTATAACGAAATGCAAAGACAATATTATTAGTTTATATTGAAAGGCATCCTTAAACGTTCTCTGCGGAGAATAGGTAATCCGCCCTGCGGGGTAGGATTGCCAATGGATGTCTTTTATTCTTTATTACAGTTATATGTAATATAGGAACTAGGTAAATGGCTGATTCAAGTAAATTGTTTAATTTTAATCAAACTATATGAATAAGAAATCAATTAAATTGAACTCAGCAAACATTATTACAATTCGTAAGAACATTGATATTACTATCAACAAGTATTGGCGAATTATTCGAGCAGAGAACCTCATGTCTAAGAAGGCAATTGCAGCAAAGCAGGGTTCTGGCTTAGATCTCAAGAGCTTGTATAACCAGATTGTACAGCTTAGTGAGAAGCGTATTATGATTAAGGGTATTTTGGTAGCTCTTAATACAGGTACAACTACATTCTCTTACGAGGATTTTAAGAAGACAAATAACTATAGTATTTTCGCAGCATGCGAGGCAAAGGAGGCAATAGCGCAACTTAAGATGATCAAGACACTTGATCCATCAACTAAGGCAAAAAAGGGATTGAAAGCTATACCTAAGCGTGAGGTATTCTCATCAGCTAAGATTGCTCAGCTTATCCACGATCAACAACTACTAGCAAATAAGTTTGACGCTAATCTCGAGAAGTTTAATAATGAGACTTCTATTGAGATTAAGGATACTATTGCAGATAAGTTCGAGATGGATCTGGCAGCTTAAACGCTATAGGTTCGAGACAAATATAAGGGTCGCCGAAAGGAGTAAGATCGAGGCTTACACGAACCACAATAAGGAATCCCTTGCCTTAAAAATAACATTATTAACACATTAAATTATCAAAATTATGTCAAAGAAGAATAACAAGAAGAACCTCAAGAAGGTTCAGGCTAAGATAGGAACTACACCAGTTAAGGCTGAGGCAGCTAAGAAGGAAGAGTCTAAGGCTGCTGTAAAAAATACAGAAATCGCTGCAGCGAAAGACGATGCTAAGGCTAAGAAAAAGGCTGAAAAGAAGGCTCACGAAGAGGCTAAATATGCCGCTTCTAAGGCTCGCGTAGAGGCCCGTAAAGCCCGCAAAAAGAGCATCATGGATAAACTGATCGACTCCAAGAAGGAAAAGGCTTCAGAGCATGTTAAAATCACTCTGGAGGACCGTCTGAAGAAGCAGGAAGAGCGTCGTAATGTCTCTATGGCTCGTCATATCGCATCAGTTACCCGTCGGTGCAAGCGTATGCATCTCAATGATGCAGACACTAAGAAGGTGATAGACATCGCAAAGAAACAGTGGGACAATGCTACTATATACAACATTACAGTTGTATGTGATTCTGTTCTGAAGAAAAAGAAGGAGCTCGAGAAGCTGGTAAAGGATTGCGGCATTAAGTCTGCATGCATTACTAACTCTACAGCATTCTTTAAGGATGTGCCAGCAAGCGTAGTAGCAAAACTGCGTGATCTCGTAGGCAATGCTACATTCTATCAGTATCGTTCTGATGATAAGTCTCCGTTCGAGGAGGCTGGCATAGATGTATCAGGCAATCACAACAAGCATAAGAAGGGAGGTGATCCTCATACTATCGAGTGCTCAAAGAATGCTAGTGTTAACTTCTATAATCTCCGTAAAGCTAAGAAGAAGGCTAAGGAGACTCTTGAGAAGAACACTTACAATTTCCGTCACGGCTCTAAGGCTGAAGGACGCAAGCTTCGTCGTGGGCTCAAAGTTAAGGCTAAAGCCGTAAACAAGAAGCCTACGCAGGTTAAAGAAATTAAACAAAAGTCAGTTAAACAGGCAGCTTAATTATAGGAGGCAACGTTATGAATACCCAGAATAATCAATATTTGGACGATTATGTTGAAAAATATCGTGACATCAAAGAGAAGTGGCTTAAGGATTTTAACAAGTCTCATGGAACTACTTCTAAGTTCTGTAAAGAACATTGTATCCATGGTCTTTCCCGGAAGAAATCTTGGTTCATATTGCTCAAGCGTGATTCGATTAAAATTGAATCTCGCAGAAAGGTTACGAAGCTTAACCATACCGAGCTCATGGAAGGGTATGTTCAACACAAGTTGCAGAAATGGGAGCGAAAGCACCCGTGCCCGGTTAAGAAAGACGATTTGTTCTACGCGCAGCAGTTCCCGGTTTGGGAAGCAGAAAAGAATGCCGCAGAAGAACATATTAGAGACTTAGTTGTATCTAAATATGACAAATTACAACTTATTGGTAGATTCTCTTCTACTAATGAGCTGTTTCATGAGCAAGAAATTGCTCAGATAAAAGACAATGGCGAAACTGCTAAGCATGGAGGAGTAAACAATCTTCCAGAAAGCAGCAAAGTCATCAAGATGGCTCGTAAGGAGACAAATAAGGTAAAAGCAAAGCGCGGTAATCTTATTTGTACAAACCTTAAAGACCATCGCAAGAAGACAGGACGAATTCTGTTACCAGGCGCAAATAAAATGCGAATGGCAGCTTAAGGCGTAACTTCTTCAAAACCGACCAGGACACCACTGGTCACCCTAGTGTGCTCCGAAAGGATATGACTGCGAGGTGCGAACCCTCACTAGGGAACTATGATAGTAAAGGAAAGACCAGTAGTTCTATATGACATAGAAGTTTTTCCAAACTGTTTTCATTGTACTTGTAAAGATTCAGAGAGTCATAAACTATATAAATTCGAGATATCCTGTCGTAAAAATCAACTAGAAGAACTAGTTGACTTCTTCTACACCAACAGAACTGATCACATAATGTGCGGCTACAACAATAAGCATTATGATGACATAATCATAAGTTACATTATACATTTCTGTAGTAGAATGAAGCGACTAGGATACTCGAGAATTTGTAGTTCTCTCTACTATCTTAGTAAAGAAATAATAAGTTCGGAAAAAACAGGAAATATTGATAAGATTAAAGTGTACAAGTATTCAAACTACTTTTATTCGTTTGATCTTATGTTGATGCTCTATAGCGCCAAACAGCAGAAAAGCTTAAAAGAAATAGAAATACTCTTACATATGCCAAATGTACAAGAGTATGAAGGAAGCTTTGACTTGCAGATCCAGGAATGTGATATTGACGCTATGATAGAGTATAATGTGAACGACGTAGAAGCTACTGAGACTTTGCTTAATAAAGTAAAAGAAGATGTAGAACTACGTCTTGAAGTAGAAAAAGAATGTGGGTTTGATGCACTGTCGATGAGTGGCGTACGATTTGGAGAAGAAGTGCTCTTGCGAAAAACTCTAGATATTGCCAAAACTACAAAAGACGAATTAAAAACCCGTACCAGAAAAGTCGGAAATATTCGTCTAGGTGACATCATACTCCCATTTATACAATATTCTAATCCAAAGTTGAAAGAAGTCTTATTGGATGTAAAGAATGCTACTTGCAACGCAAGTAAGTCTGATAAGAAACAAGAAAACTATGAGAAGAAGTTTGTTCTCTCAAACATTTGCTACTCTATAGGCGAAGGTGGTATACACACCATCAATGAACCTAGAGTCTACAAACCTACAGCTGAACAGTTTATAGGACACTCCGACGTTACGTCTATGTATCCTTCGCTAGCCATTATAAACCATTGGCTTCCGGTTCACTTAGGAGAAGATTTTTGGAATGTGTACAGCGCTCTATACAAGAAGCGCTTGGCTGCCAAACGTAATGGAGAGTTATTAAAGTCTAAGGCATTTAAACAGGCTCTTAATGCTCTTACAGGAAAGATGCAACAAGAAAGTAGCTGGGCTTATGATCCACTTAACGTATATAAGATACGTATAAATGGGCAACTTATACTACTTATGTTGGTGGACAGGCTTCTGGCATTGAATTGTAAGATTGTACAAGTCAATACAGATGGTGTCGTCTACATTGCCGACAAATCCGCCCGCTTCGCAATAGCCGATGCGATTAAGGAAGTTGAGCAATTAACCCAGTTGACATTCGAATCCGATGATTACGAGTCGTTTTATCAGTACGACGTGAACAATTACTTTGGTGTTCGCAAAGGATATTCCCAATCTGGAGATCCGAGACTGATAGAAAAGAAAGGCAGGTTTATCACAGAAATTGGTCTTAACAACAGCATGACACCAGTTGTTATCTCCAAAGCTGTGATAAACTATTTTTTGAACAATGAACCGATAGACGAGTTTATTAAGAAGGATAGAGATATCCGTGATTTCTTAATGTCACAAAGCGTAAATAAGGAATCAAAAGTTGAATATGGAGGAAAACAGATTCAACGTATTAATAGATATTACGCGTCAAGCAGTGGCTACTATCTTATAAGAATTAAAGACAAAATGTACGAAAGTCGTTCTGAAACAAAAATAACAGAATATGGAGTCCGACTTCTTAACAAGATAGATGCCACACCAATAGAGAAACGTCATCTGGATTACCAGTACTACATTAGCAAAGCAAAAAAGATAGCTAGTGAGTTTGTTAATCGCCAGTTGACAATATTCGATGATTAATCGTTTATCAACGTATATAAGATGATTATTGAACTAAACACAAAACTCCTGGATATTCCAGGACTAAATTCAAATCAATTAATATTCCTAAGTTTGGTATTGGATAAGAATCAAAAAACTTATAATCAAGACGTCCGCAAAATTGTCAGCCTAGTTAGCGATGAAGAAATATCAAACTTAATTTCTCAGGGACTTATTACCTCGATCGAGAGAGGTAAGTCAATTACATATCATGCAACAGATACGCTTAAGGATGTAGTCCGCCCCAAAAAGGACTATTTCGATCTGTTCTATGAAATGTACCCAATATACGTTCTACGACCAGATGGTACTAAAAACTATCTGAGAGCCAACGTTAACAAGTGTAGACATTTATTTAATGTTTATGTAGGTCAAAGCGAAGCTATGGCTCAGCATCTTATTCAGTGTCTCGACTTCGAAATGAAGAAAAAGACTAACGAGGGTAAACTAAGTTACATGAAGACGATGTGGAGATGGCTCGTAGACCATCAATGGGAAGAATCTGAGGAAGAAATGCAAGACAACTCTAAAATTGAGGAATCGACTTATGGAACAGAACTTATCTAATCTTATAAGACCAATGTCAGTTGTAGCCCAAGAGGCGATAAACTACATATCTGGTCGTAGAGATCACTCTATAACATCTCTAAAGACTAGATGGGCTAAGTTTAATAAGCAGTGTATGGGAGGTATTGAACCTAATACCGTTTACACCATAGCTGGTATTTCAGGAAGTGGTAAGAGCTCATTTGCTAATGAGATCTCAACTGATATTGTTGATTTGAATCCTGGTGAAGAAATAGTGATTCTGATTTTCTCGTTAGAGATGGTTGGATTTAGGCAAGTTGGAAGAACGCTTTCTAGTAAGCTTAGGAAAACGACTTCGGCTTTGTATAGTTCGGAAACGGACCTAGATGACGATACCTTCAGAAAAGTCATCTCAGTATCTAATCAACTAAAGGAGTATCCTATATGGTTTGTAGATAATCCTACAACTCCCAAGGAAGCAGAAGACATTATTAAGTATTTCTATAATACATATATAAAGGGTACCGATAAGCACTTTGTGATAATGTATGACCATGCTCTATTGACGAAGCCGATAGGCAGCGTTATAGAAACCATGCAAGAGCTCGAAAGAGTTTTCATAAGTGCCAAAAAGTATCCTATGACATCAGTGTTACAACTAGCACAGATGAATAGAAATATTGAATCACCAGAAAGAATAAACAATCCTTTGTCGCATTATCCTATGAGAAGCGATATTTCATCTGCTGATGCTTTATTTCAAGCTAGCGATTATGTTATAGTTATTCATAGGCCTGAAATTCTTGGAATACAAGAATACGGCCCGAACCATTTACCTACTCAGAACAAGGTGTATTTACACATCTTGAAGAATCGAGACGCGGGAAAGCCCTGCATACTTGAATTCCAGAATGACTTAGCATATAACAACTTGATAGAAAGTTAAGCAATTAAAATTTAGGCTGAATTATGACAACATACGATATTAAGTTTACTGACAACAACATTAAGAACACTAACAATGGTAACATTTATTCTCAGATTCTCGATGATATTATTCTTTCTACTGTAAAGAAGAATAACTCTTATTTGTTTAACACAAAGAAGGAGGACGATAATCTGATTGATGCCATGTTCAACGAGTTGGATCATACTTATATCTACAAGCCTCTGAAGGGCGACGCTTTGTTCGCAAAGGCTTGTGATATTCTTGCTAACTATGGCAAGAAGAAGAGTATTATGAAGGGTATTAAGCTCGGTAAGATTTACCGTCTTGAGAATGGTCTTCCTATCATTTTCTACAATGATGAGATTCAGATTGGTACCGACATTTATAGTTACTCTGATTTTAGTGATTACAACTTTATCTCTTCACTTAGTCCAGAGATTAAGAAGACAATCATTAGTATTAACATTAAGCTTTAATTAAAACTTTTAGTATCATTGTATCATGAGTTTAACATTACCTACTAGTAAAATTCCTGCAGTTTCTGAAAATCCTAGATATCTTATACTCTATGGTCTTCCAAAGGCTGGTAAGACATCTTGTCTTGCACAGCTGGATAATAACCTTATCATAGACCTTGAGGGAGGCTCTGTCTTCGTTGATGCGATGGCCATCCAGTGTCGTACGATCAATGATTTAGGAGAAGCAGCAAGTGCCATTCGTGCCAAGAATAAAGAAGTAGGTCATAATTTCTATAAGCATATCACTATTGACAATGCTACACGACTTGAGGATATTTGTATGAGCTATGCTTGTACACTCTATCGCCAAACACCACTTGGGAAAAAATGGGATGGCACAGACGTCACAACTTTGCCTAATGGTGCAGGCTATAAGTATCTTAGAGACGCAGTAAAGAAGGTAGTTGATATGTTCCGAGATTTGTGTGACGAATTTATTCTTGTAGGTCACGTTAAAGACACCGTAACTGAAAAGGATGGTGTTGAAGTTTCTGCAAAAGAACTAGACTTAGTTGGTAAGCTGAGTAAAATCGTGTGTGGATTAGCCGATGCGGTAGGTTATGTATATCGCAAAGGAAATGAAACACATATATCCTTTAAAGGTGGTGTCTCTGATACCATCATGGAGGCTCGTGCAAGACACATAGCTGGAAAGGATATCGTTATTGCAGAAGGTAATGAAGATGGGACACTTACAACACATTGGGATAGAATATTTAAGTAAATTGATATATCGGTTTATTCGATCAACAGCATATTATGCTGAGAATAAACTTGATATGTTAGCATTACGTATATTAAAATAATAGAGATTATGTTTAGTACAAAGACAGCCGCAATTAGCAACGAAGAATTTAGTAATAGTAGTTATATGCCAGTAGGCATCAACCAGAACATCACTCTTAAAGAGGTAAACTGTAACAAGTCTCCTCAGGGTCTCGATTTTCTCGAGATCGTATTTGAGAATGAGAATGGTCAGACAGCTACTATGACGGAGTGGAAGAATACAAAGGGAATGTATATTAAGACAGACGAAGACTTACAGAAGCGTGATAACGCTCAGTTTGGACGAGTTTGCCAGATTCTTGATTGTTTCTACCCACAGAGACCAGATGCAGAGCTTTCTACATTCAAGGAGATGATTGACTGGACAAAGCAGATGCTTGATCCTATGATTGCTACTAAGAAAAAGCTCCGTTTGAAGGTTATCTATGACAAGAAGGGCTATACTCAAGTAAGTAAGCTCGGAATCTTCGTTGAAGACATGTCTAATACAGATTCGCAGATTAAGCTCTTTAAGAACGATCTTATGGAGCGACCAGTTGTTGCCGATAAGGAGAACAACGATCCGCTTAACGTACCACCAACCGTTACTCCGGAGACTGCGGATGCAGCAGGCGCATCAGATCTTCCGTTTTAAGGGATTTACGCCTGAAGAAATAGAAATACTACTTGATTGTATGAAATCCGGTAGATGGTTCTTATACCGTCTACATAGCAGGAGTGTCAAACTATACAGCAAGTGGATACGCCCCATGGAGGTAATACTGCCATGAAAGGGCGTTGGTGGAGCTAGGTAATTCAGTTACCCTTTGGAGGTGAAATGCCTCCAATAAGGCTCGCAGGGTGTCGTGAGACACAAGCATGGACGTATGCGAAAACTATCCAAATCGAGGTTTTTATCATGTTTTATTTGTTATATAGACAACAGTCCAGTAGGGTTCGAATCCCTACAGAGCCACAACATTTCTGATGATAAGAAGAGTTACAGCTTGTGAAAGTAATAGCTCTGTCCGCCTGTGAAGGCCGACATTATCTATGATGCTCAGTTCATCTGGCATCAGATTTCATACGCGTGTACGCTACGTAAGTGCGGGTTTGAATAACCTAAAGTCCGAGCTTAGCATCTCCGTAAACTGCTATACGTCCGTCAACGTAGACCTGAGCATGTCATAAAACTGCTCATTTTTAGGGAAGTTAGTCTAATGGTAAAACAAGGGCATTGATAGATTGGAATGTGTGCAAGCTTAAAAGAAACACTACCCTGCTTATCGGTTCGAATCCGATACTTTCCACTAACTTATAAGTTATGTATAGTACTAGAACAGCAATTACTATGTCCTTGAGAGACATCTTGGACAAAGTGAATGATTTAGACATCTATACGTATTGTCTGGGGCAGTTCAAAGTTGGAAAACTTATGAATAGTCCTTTAAGGTCTGGAGATAAGAACCCTTCATTTGGAATATTCCATTCCAAAACAGGAGGACTATTATGGAAAGACCTTGGAACTGGAGAGTATGGAAATGCTTTAAAGTTCCTAAAAGAATACAAAGGTATAACGACTAGAGAAGAGCTTGAACGAGAATTATTGAGAATTGTACGCAGAATAAATCCAAATACAATCGTAAGGACAAATACGTACGATAAACCGAAAGGAGACACCGATATCGGAATAGTTCGACAGCCGTTTACCAATGTAGACAAACAGTACTGGAAACAGTTTGGGATACATATTGATACCCTAAAAAAGTTCAATGTATTCAGCATTAAATACTTTCTTTGTAATAGTATCGTCCGAAGTATCTACAAAGAAAATAGTCCTATGTATGCATATAAAGTGTATGATAAGTTTAAGATTTATCGTCCGCTTGCTTCCAAGTTTACTAAATGGCGTACCAATCTGACGAATCGGCACGTACAGGGATTATCCGAATTGCCTAAGGAAGGAGGCGACATACTCATAATAACAAAATCACTGAAAGATGTGATGTGTTGCTACGAGATGGGTTTTAATGCAATAGCTGCTGCTAGTGAGACAGTGTTTATACCTGAAGATATACTCAGGTCTCTACGTTCCAAATGGAAACATATAGTTATACTGTATGATAGAGATCAAACCGGTATGCTTAAGGCTAGACAATATAGTAAACAATACAAAATAGATGCTTTTTTCATTAATAAGAAATTTAAAGCCAAAGATCTATCAGATGCTGTTCGTGACAACGGATTTAGCACCATGAAAGACTGGTTAACAAAAACGTTACAGAAATATGATTGATGTAGTAATAGGATGCCTATTAGGTGTGCTGGGAGGTGCAGTAATGTCTCCTCTATTGCATAAATGGCTTACAAAAAAGCTGACTAAGAAAATTCATCTTGACAAAGGTGGATTTATGCGTATTTATCTTCCAAACAAATTGCAGATGACTATCTGGGATAGTTATAGTGAAGATGGATGTATATGCACATGTGTCCATCATGGAGGTGAACAAAAAGTAACTGATGGCGAAATTGTCTATTTTAATAAAACTTCTGTATCCAAGATAAGGGGAAAGAATTTTTATTATGATAGGCAAGAAATCTAAAGGTAGAGTACGGAATGCGACAAAAGTCGATAAGTATGGTCTCCATTTTAGGAGTAAGCTCGAATGCTATACTTATGAAGCTTTTATGAAAGCTGGAATACCAGTTAAATATGAGCCAAAGCATTTCGTATTACTGGATAAATTCGAGATATTCGGCGAACATGTAAGAGCAATAACTTATCTTCCAGATTTTATTGGTAAATACAAAAAACGGTCTTTTGTAATAGAGTGCAAAGGATTAATGGGTGATTCATTTCCATTAAGGTGGAAACTTTTTAAGCATTACTTGAAACGACACAACAGTAAAATGCGTTATTATATTGTGAGAAATCAAAAACAAGTAGACGAATTGGTTGAAAAGATAAAATCACAAAACTATGAATGAAATTTGGAAAGATATAAAAAATTTTGAAGGATTATACCAAGTTAGCAATCTTGGCAGAGTGAAGTGTTTGGAACATAAATGCCCTGGCAGATACAAAGGGAAATACAGAACAGTAAAAGAACATATAATGACATGTGTAGAAAACAAAACAAATGGATATTTATATGTATCTTTATCTAACTTAGATAGAGGTAGAACATTTACTGTTCATAGATTAGTTGCAAATGCTTTTATACCTAATCCTGAAAATAAACCGGTTTTAAACCATAAGGATGAAAATAAGCACAACAATTGTGTTGATAATCTAGAATGGTGTACATCTCTGTATAACAATACTTATAAAGACGTACATTTAAAACGGAAACATTATGTTCATACATATGAGTACGAATTAGACAAAATTAAAGAGCTGGAAAATAAACTAAAGAAAGCAAAATTTGATTTTGTTAAAAAATACCCATCTATTAAATTAGATGAATAACCAATATTTGAGTATTATAATATCAGTAAATATGGAAAAGAGATTTTTGAAAGTAGGTAAGAGCATAAACTTTAAGTTTAACACAGAAGGTCTTGAGTGTGATTTAACTCCAGGAATTGTTTACAATATTAGCGTAGACCGTTATACTGACGCAATTTCACTCGAAGAGTCTAGCGGCTTATCTTTACCTTCTAAGGTATATTGTACACAGCGTGACGAACGCTTTATAGATAAGGTTATCAATAGCTATAACTTGTCTGAAAGCGGATTTACTGGTGTGATGCTTGCAGGATTAAAGGGTTCTGGAAAGACTGTGATGGCTAAGGTAATTGCCAATAAGAGCGGTCTCCCAATTATAAATATAGACAAAAACATACGTCCATATATCCTTAGAAATCTTGTAGAAAAGCTTGGTGACACAAGCGTTTGCTTCTTGTTCGATGAACTTGATAAAGTTCTTGCGGATTATGACGATTCTGTATTATTACAGGTATTGGATGGTTCTGATACTAAGGGTAAGCATATGATTTTGTTTACATGTAACGATGACGGTGAAATATCAGAATATCTGATAGACCGTTGTTCTCGTATCCGCTATTGGCGTGAGTTTGATGAGATGTCTCCATCTCTTATAATGGAGGTATTGAACGATAAGCTTAACGACAAAAAAGAAGTTAAGTCTTTAACTGATTTTATCAAGGACAACTTCAAAGTATGTAGTTTTGATAATATAGCATCTTTCGTAAAAGAAGCTAACGATTACCCTACTACAACATTCGAAGAGTTGTTTGAGGATATGAACCTTTCTTCAAAGGATACCATAAAGCCTCATGCTCGTTCTTGTAAAGAGAACAATCATAAGAATGTTAAGAAGAAAGCAGCTTTAGATGATTGCTGTTGTGATTGTTGTTAAGGATGCTAATGATTACACCAAAGTACAAAATACCGAAATACGACATTCCATACTACGAAGATAATACGCGCATTAGTAATAGTGCGATAGGCTGGTTTTTGAACAAAGGGCCGGCCTATTTTCGTAATATGCTGGATGGTAAAGAAAAAGGCTTAGATTTACCACAGTTACGTAAGGGAACCATGATACATGAGTTCCTGCTTCAGCCAGATCAATTCTGGAATGATTACGTTCTGTTCGATGGCGATAAGCCTAAAAGTGCGCAAGCACAAAAGTTCTGTGAAAACTTAATAAATACCGTTGAAATAGAGCTAAATAAACAGCTCTCAGAGGCTTATCGCAAGTCTTATAGTATAGTTGGCAAGAGTGAAGATAAAATCCTCTCAGAAGCGCTTAAAATAAGCGTAGAGTATAAGGATTATATCGAAGCTATTAAGTCTAAGAAAATACTTATATCTCAGTACGACTTAGACCAGCTTATGAAGATTCAGCATAATGTTGGAGAACATAAGTTAGCAAGACAACTAATACGAAGAGCTGGTGAGCATGGCAGTATACACGTATATCATGAGTTCCAGATAAACTGGGATTACTGGGTTATAGATGAACTGAATCATGGAGCTTATACCTCTATCGCATGTAAATCATTGCTTGATAGTTGTACATTCAACTTTGACACAAAGACGTGTACAATTATGGATATCAAAACTACAGCTAAGTTATGGCACTTTGAAGACAGTATGAAAGAATTTGATTACTGTAGACAATTGTGTTTTTATCAGAAAGCAATATATTGGTACCTGGCTAATGTACTAGAATTGAGCAATGACGAAATCGATAAATGGAGATTTGAATTCTATATCATCGCTATCGATACAACAGGTAGCAATGAAATAAGGGTATTCAGGTTATCTGCGTTTCAAGTTACTTCTAGAGACGTAGCAATACATGATTTCATGATAGCGTATTTATGGCATTTGGGAACAGGAAACTGGGACCATAGCTTTGATTACTATACTGGAGACGGTAGTGAAACTTTAAACCTATAAGTAAAATGAAAAACGAAACTTTGAATATTGAAATGTTGGAAAATACATTCAATGTTATGGATCTTGAAAATACATTTAACGTAGATGATTTTGATAATTGCGCTACAGGTGAAGAATTAGAAGCAGCAATTTTGAATGTTTAATAAAGAGAAGTTTAAAAATAACTCTATATTTGTAGTTCCCTATATAATAACGAATAGGGAATTGTTAACTACAAATGCTCTTTATTCTTCAGAAATAGTTACAGTAGGAGAAAAGAAGTATATTAGACTTCTTTATAATCCTATTTCTGTTGCACAGCGTTATTGGATATATAAGCAATCTGAGAGTGAGTATTATTTCGACTCTAAGATTGATGTAGAATCTAATAGTAAAGTTCTTCTTGAAGTCTTGTACGAAATACCAAAAGCAAAGAAAGCTGAAGTATCTTGTATAGAACAAGGTGGATTCGATATCCTAACAAAGCAGAATGTAGTTGATAACGCAATATACTGGGGATACTATTCCCCAGAAGTTTTGAATTAGTGAATAAATAAACCCCGGCCACTCGTGAGAGCAGTCGGGGTCTTTTTTATTTATTAAATTTATCTAAAGCCCAATTATATAATGGGTCATCTGAAGATTTATTTTGAATGATTTGATTTTCGTAATAGCTTCTTTTACTCTTTGAGTCAAGAATTTGTTCATAAGCATGATGAAATGGTGTTGCTTTGAATACATCTCTTGAAGCTTTATTCCATTCAGTATCTGTAAATGGAATATTGTAATCAGAGTAAATACCTCGCTATATACTTGAATCATAATCGTTAATGGAGCCACCTAGGAAAGTATCCAATAGCGACCCTCGAGGCATAATAGAATATAATACGTATTCTGGAACGGATTTTGCAACGTTCTAAATTGCGTCCAAAGTACCGGTCTACGCGGATACGGATTTGAAGTTATTTAATGCATCGTCAAAACGATAAGGAGTAAATACCTCCCATTTTGTACGTACAGCAATATATGCAAGCAGCTACATTAATTTATTGTCGTCATCAGAATCAGCATATGCGCATATTAGGGCAACAGCAGGGCAAACAACAAGTTTGTATAAAGCGATTTCAGTCGCAAGACGTTTTAATTGCTGACGTCTAAATCTGCACAATCTAGCCTAACTTTCTGATGAATTGTCGTACAAATATCTCTGTAAAGACCTAGAGTTTTTCGCCCTAGCGCCCAATAATGCGCCAATCGCAGAACCTATAGCAACGCCAGCCATAGGACCAACAATAGGCAAGAATGAGCCTAATGCTGCACCTGCTGCAAGACCAGTTAAGATTGATTTCTTTCTGTTCACCTAGAAATTCTAAAGGTTTACTTCATCAGAATACCCTTTAGACAACACATTAAGTAATTGTAATCCAGACCTAAATGAGCCACCTTTAAATTGCTAAGTAGAATTATCCCATACAGTATCACCGAATCTCTCTTGAAGCATAAGAGGAAAATATTGTCTATGAACCAAAACCGCAGCACCTAATGCATTTGTTGTAATAGCAGCCTTTTGTGATTCGGTAG